>VFQO010000071.1_pt1 | contig 131238 bp, 137 predicted proteins | sample 3512331 | NCBI WGS metagenome assembly VFQO01 (sample SAMN10412371, study PRJNA504923) | tailings metagenome | isolation source: Replicate 3 from Balatoc abandoned mine | place: Philippines: Itogon, Benguet | collected 2017-08-28 | reverse complement strand
ATGCTCCTTGGGATAGGACATGTTATGCCTTAAACACAAAACTCCTGACAGACTCGTAGAAACCTGCACATCATCAGCAGACAGGCCCAATCCTCAGGAACCCCTTTCTTCGACTTGAATGATGTCGACTCCCATAAGCGCCTGATGAAGGTCGCAAGGGATGCCGAAGCCTCACTGGTCATACTGGATAACTTTTCCACGCTGGTGGAGGTAGAAGACGAGAACTCGGCGGCTGCCTTCAACAAGATCACGACCTTCTTGCTAGACATGAAACAGGCGGGTATTGCCAGTCTTCTGGTCCACCATGCCAATAAGGCTCGTACAGGCTTTCGGGGCTCCCAGAAGCTCAGCGTTACGTTCGACATGATCGTTCAGCTATACCGCCCTGATGATGCCCCCGTCAGTGGATGCACGATTGAAATCGACTTCGAAAAGAACCGCCATTCAGTCACGGTGGAGCCCGTACGCCTGTATCTAGCAGCGGACAGTAGTAGGTGGGAAAGCCACGAGACCGAACAAGGCTTAGCCAAGGTTGCGAAGATGCTGCGTAGCCTTAACTTCACCTGCCAGAAAAGCTTAGCGAAAGCCTACGGGTGCAGTACCGGCAATATGAGCAAGCTGATCTCCCGTGCCGAAGCAAAGGGCCTACTGGAGAAGAACGAATGGAAGGGGCTGTTTGTCGCTGCCAAGAAGTCCCAAATACCGTCCGAGGAATTCAGCGAGTTCCTTGAAGAATCCGACGAACCAGTCCCCTTGGAGTTCTGAAGAACAATTCGCAGGGCCTTTGGTCCTGCTCCTAGACGTTGTTTCCACTTTCCGTTCTTACAGGGTGGAAACTCGGAAACTTCTTGCAAACTTATCCTGCTTGTATCCGTCAAGCAGCCACAGGTAATTCTCCGAGGAGCTCCAGTTCCTCGCGGAGCCGCTTTTCCACAGAGTCTGCATAGCGCACCTTTTGCGCGAACGACAGGAGGGTATCTTCGGAGATATGCCTGTAATGGCGATCCATCATCGACTTGTTCGCATGGCCGACATACCGATCAAGCACTGCGTCCTTAACGTCGTCCCGATTGCCCATCAAGGTCTGGAAGGTATGACGAGCGCAATAAGGGACGAGAGCACTGTCAAGGGCTGGAATCTTCGCGAAAAAGCGCTGTAATGCTTTCCCAATGTTGCGGGAGTATGTTCCATCGGTCTTAGCAGGGGTCAGACATTGAAACAGCAAATCGTCCCCCCTGACCCTATCACCGACCAGACGGTCAATAAGGGCGACTCCAGTCGGATGAGAGATAGGGATTGTCCGATCACTTGCAGCGTTCTTGGAGTCATGGATGGTTAACCAGTACACGCTCGACACCTTTGAAAGATCCTTCAATCTCCTACTACAGACTTCTTCCAAACGAGCTCCGGTAAGCAAAGCTAGCGTGAATACTTCGAGCATCTGCATCTTCGAATGCTGACAAGCTCGCCCACTGGATGGCCCTTGCGCGTTCAGGATTGCGATCAGATCCGCTTCCGAGAACGAAGGTCGCTTTTTCGGACGCCCGATGTTGGACAGATTTGACCAGATGGACAGATCCGATGTCGGCTTTTCAGTGATCGACAAGTTGGTCCAAGGGTTGGAACCCTGAACAGCCCCCCTCTGCTCCACCCCGTTCCAGAACGCGCTCAGAGCGGCCACACGGTCTTTTTTCGAGTTGTACGACAGTGGGACAGCGGCTTTCGTACGCTGGCTCCTGCCCTCCTTGTTCAGCCAGTCGACATATCCAACTGCTGCTGCTCTTGTCATTTGGCTGGGGAGGCCGTCGGTTAGCTTCATGTAACCCATGAACTCCTTGAAAGCCGTGCGGTACTTCGCGAGGGTTCTACCGCTAATGCCAGACTTGGATGTCCACTCGTCAAACAGGTCATTCAGCGTAAGGCTGCCATTCGCGACCTTCCAGAAAATATCGCTACGGGCCACCGATTCCGGTGTCTGTTTGTCGGGATCCCCCGCAATCTCCATCGCTCTTTCAGACGAAAGATGAAGCCAAGCGTCATGCTCATCTTCGGTCCCTTTCGCCCGTACCACCTTGAGCTCCTCGCGAAACTCCCTAGCGACATCCAGTTCACTCGGAAGGATCCCACGGGCGTTGTTGCGCGCTTGACGGAATTCCTTTTCGAGGTCAGCAATACGGCGCTTCTTCCGGTAATCCGCCTCGACCAAGTCAGACGTTCCGAGCGCCTCCACGATGTGAGTCTTCTCGCGTCCGGAGGAATACAAGTAAAGATGGCGAAGATCCGACGGGATAGGCAGGTTCAAGCACCACATAGAACCGCGGAGTTTCAAGTTCTTTCGGCGTGTATCGTTGGAGCGCGGCATCGGTTTGGGTACAGTGTATGGGTACAGCGACAGCGAAAAAGCCCTGCATATTAGCGGCTTCAACGGGTTTCGGGTGATTGACGAGGCGTCCCATCGGCCACCCCATCATGAAACATCCGTACGAAAGTCATCGACCGCGCGGCATCTCCTGACGCCCGCTGGCTGGTCAGGCCGATGAACCCATTCCCCTGATGATTTGATTTCTGCCCGGCCTGTGTGCCCGCCGGTCAGCCTGCGTCACGCATCGCGTCGGCAATCTCCGGATACCCTCGCCCACGCAGTTCGTCGGCGGCATCGAGCCGATCCCGCGCTTCGCGGTTCTGGCTCAGCTTGGACTTCGCGACCACGCGGTTTACCTCGATCTCGATGCCCACGATGGCCTTGATCATGGCGTCGATGTAGTCTGGCGGCGCATCGGACATGCGCCACGCCCGCTCCCCCTCCACCCTGGCTTCATGCGCGCGCGTCAGCCGTCCGACAACGGCGCGCAGGAACTTTTCGTCATCAACAAAGCGGATTTTCCCGTGCAGGTTGACGACCCGGTAGTTCCATGTCGGCACCAGCCGGTGGGTCTCGTGCTTGCTCGGATACCAGTTGGGCGACACATACGCCTCGGCCGCCCGGAAGACGAGCAGCACATCGCTGCCGTCGCCGACATCCCGGTGGACGGGATTGGCGCGCGCCACATGCGCGCGCAGCATGCCGCGGCTGCCATCGAGTTGCACCAGTTCGAAGGGAATCTGGTTGGCGTCCAGTCCGTTCGCGCCGTTCGTCACCAGGGTGCCGAGCGGATGGCGTTCAATGAGGTCGCGAATGACGTCAGTGCGTGTTTCCGAAAAATGGGCGGGTACGTACATGTCGGGTGCTGGCGTCGAAAAACAGAACGTATCAGTAGCGCAAAAACAGGCACGGCGCAATGAAAAACGCCCCGCAGGAAAGTCCTGCAGGGCGCCAGTCCTCGATGGCGGCGATGGCGGCCGCCGCACCGCGGAATCAGGCCTCCGGATCGCCTGCCTTCACTTTCTCCAGCCAGTCGCCGATGCCGATCACGCCCAGTTCCTTCGCGCGCTGCGCATCTTTCTCAGAGATCACGTCCTGCACCAGGTCCGTCTGCTTCCAGCCGGCCAGTGGTGTCTCGGCGTTGGCGCGCGGCACATAGCGCGACGCCCCCTCTTTCGTCTGGCGATGGATGTAGCGCGGGCAGTTCTGCCAGAGGTCGGTCAGCTTCACGCGGACGATCAGTTCCGCTTCCTTGTACTCGGCCAGCAGCGGGTCGTCGCGATGCACGGTCGCTTCGCCATGCACGCGGATGCGGTGCGGCTTGTCGAATGCGATGAACAGCATGCCGACCTTGCCCTGCTGCGCGATGTTGCCCATCGACATGAACATGCCATTGCCGTCATAGCTGGGGAACGCGAGCGTGGTGGCGTCGACTACGCGGACGAAGCCTGCATCGCCACCCTTGTACGACACAGTCGGACGCCCGGTGTGGTCGATGGTGGACAGGAAAAACATGTCGCGCGATTCGATGAAGGCCTTGGTTTCTTCATCGAACTCGCCGCGCACGATCACTTCCTCCAGCCGATCGGCCAGCGGTCGCGTACCGAATGCATCCTGCAGCTCCCGGTGGGCATTGCCGTAAATACCGCTCATCTATATGTCTCCAGTGTTATTCGTGATCCGACAGGTGCTCGGGGTCTTGGTCGCAGGGTAGGCGACCGCCCCCACCCGCCGCGGGACTCTAGCACGCGTCTGTTGCCGTCCGGTTTTAACAGGCAAGCACCCCGCTTTTAATTTTCCGAAGCAAGGCAGGAAAAAGCTGAGCTATGTCAGGCGGCACCTAGCGCCCATTGCAGAAGCCTCAAGAAGTTCCTGCAAGAACGATCGTTCAATCAAGCCCTGAGCCGGGCCGGCCTGTCATGCCGGCGGCAGGGAGAACCTGATTGAAGCAAGCCTGTCTTGTCGTCGGCACCTCGCTGAAGCTGATCCGCGAGGTACTGCTGGCATTGAAAGCGGATGGCCGCTCGAACAACTTTGTGATCGGCGGGCCGGATACTTCGGAACTGCGTCGAACCCGGTTATGCCGGGGATGCGAGGTCATCAACATTGACCGGCCCGACCTGCCGAACGATGACCAGCACTTCATCCGGCTGGTGACGCAGCATGCGCACCGGCAGCCGGGGCTGGTGCTGATTGCCGCCGATGTCGAGGGCGCGAAGCTGATTGGTCGTACCAGGCATGCGCTGCCGGTGCCGATCGCGCCGGTCGCGCCAGCGTCGGTGCTGGCAGTGCTCGATGACAAATGGCGCTTCCACCAACTGTGCACCGCGCACGGGCTGCGGGTGCCCGAGACCGTCCGTATCGATGACAAGGCCACCGTCGGCTTCAGGGAGCTGGTCGCTGCCGTCGGGCTGCCGATGGTCATCAAGCCGGCGAACCAGGCCGGCTCAACCGGCGTGCTGCTGATCCGCAGCGAGCGGGACTTCGACCGCCTGGTGCGCAACAATCCCGGCTATACGTTCGAGCAGCTGCTGGCGCAGCAGTACATTGCCGGCGTCGATCTCTGTTTCAACCTGCTCGCGGTGGACGGGCAGTTGCATGCGCAGTCGCTGCAGCGGCGTGATGGCCATATCGTGAGCTTTTTCTCCCTGCCTGCACTGGAAGACATGGGGCGCCGGCTCGCCGGCGCCACCGGCTACAGCGGACCAATGTGCATCGACGCGCGGCTGGAAACGGGCACGGGCAAGGTCTGGCTGATCGAATCCAACCCGCGCTTCTGGGCGTCGCTGAATGCGTCGACCTGGTGCGGACTGAATTTCGTCAGCCTCGCCGCCAGTCTCGCTGCCGGCGGCAGTGCGTCATCAACCAGCCGGCTGTCGCAGGGCCGCTTCAACGAACGACACCCGCTGTTGCGGCCGGCGGCATGGTTGCGCACACTGACAGAGGGTGGCGCGCGCGGACGCCTGCTGCGCGCGAGCGTGACGGATCTGCCGATGCTGAGTCGGATCCTGCGCCACCAGGCGAAACGACTATTGCCGCAGCGGCGGCCGGCGGCACTCGCGCGCCAGTCAGCATGGCGCGGTTCGCCAACCGGCCGCATGCCGGCAGGTTCGAGGCCATCGAGAAGTCGCGATGCCAGTCCACCCTCGTTACTGCATTCAGCTCCGCAGCCGCCGCAGCCATCTTCGCCCCGGCATACCGAACCGCCATCGCGACAACAGCGCCCGTGAGAGGGGGACGAATAGCCAGGCGGTCAGCGTTCCGTCGAAGAAATTCCCTTCAGGCTCACCGGCGAACGGGAGAAACCGGCACCCGTCATCCACCGGTTTTGTTGATTTTCGTCAGCTTTGCCTTTGGTCATCATTGCTACTTTTGCAATGCACTCACTGACGGAGAAGGCGATGAAACACTGGGGCGTTGCATTCTTGCTGCTGGCGATTGTCATGCCGGCCAGCGCGGGCTGGACTTTCGTGGACGAGAGCACCGATGTCGAGCGCTATCTGAATGAAGAACACATTGACCGCGACGGTGACCGGGTGCGGGTCTGGGAAATCGACAACCATGCATTGGCCGATGCGAGCGGCGTGGTGTCGCTGCGCAGTCAGACGGAATACGATTGCGGCGCACGCCGCTACCGGATCGTCCATCTGTCCGGGCATACGCAGCCGATGACCGAAGGCGCGGTCGTATTCTCGAAGGCAGTCGATGGCGAATGGCGACCGGTTGCGCCGCAAAGCCTCGGCGAAGCCAGCATGGAGATCGCCTGCGCCAATTGAAATGGCGAGGCCGAGCCGATGTCCGCACGGACGGGCTGCCATCTTTGGTAGAGTGAGCGCTTCGTCAATTTGATGGGTACCGTCCATGAACCGCAGCCCCCAACGCAACCTGATCGGCATCATCGGCGGCAGCGGCATCTATGACATCGACGGCCTCGAGGATCGGCAGTGGGTTCACGCGGAATCGTCGTTCGGCGAACCCTCGGACGAGATCCTGACCGGCAGCCTGTTCGGCCAGCCGCTGGCCTTCCTGCCGCGCCATGGCCGCGGGCATCGGATCCCGCCGTCGGAGGTCAACTATCGCGCCAATATCGACGCGCTCAAGCGGCTCGGCGTGACCGACATCCTGTCGCTGTCGGCAGTCGGCTCGCTGAAAGAAGAACTCGCGCCGGGCAGCTTCGTGATCGTCGACCAGTTCATCGACCGCACGTTCGCACGCGAGAAATCCTTCTTCGGCCGCGGCCTCGTGGCCCATGTGTCGATGGCCCACCCGGTCTGCCGCCGTCTCGGCGACCGGCTGCAGGATGCGGCCAGTGCCGCCGGCATCGATGCGGTGCGCGGCGGCACCTACCTCGCGATGGAAGGCCCGCAGTTCTCCAGCCTGGCTGAATCCGAACTGTACCGGCAATGGGGCTGCGACGTGATCGGCATGACCAACATGCCCGAGGCCAAGCTCGCGCGCGAGGCCGAGATCTGCTATGCAAGCGTCGCGATGGTGACCGACTACGACTGCTGGCATCCGGACCACGAGCATGTGACCGTCGAGCAGATCATCGGCGTGCTGGGCGCCAATGCGGACAAGGGCCGCGCACTCGTGAAACAGGTTGTGCCGCAACTGCGCGACGATGTCCATGCACCGGACTGCCCGTGCCGGCGAGCACTGCAGCACGCGCTGATCACCGCGCCCGACGCGCGCGATCCGGCGATGAAAGAAAAACTGTCGGCCGTTGCCGGAAGGATGCTCAAGCCATGAGTGCACTGATCCGCGAGCAGATCGTCGCCGCCTGCAGGAAGCTCGAAAGCAGCGGGCTCAACCGCGGCACCTCGGGCAATGTCAGCAGCCGCGAGAACGACCATTTCCTGATCACGCCGACCGGCGTGCCGGTCGAGGAGATCACGCCCAGCCGCATCGTCGCGGTCGGCTTCGACGGGAAGGTGATCGGCATCGGCAAGCCGTCGAGTGAATGGCATTTTCACTGCGACATTCTGAAGGCGCGGCCTGAGATCAATGCGGTGGTGCACACCCACTCGCCGCATGCGACCGCGCTGGCCTGCCTGCGCGAAGACATTCCGCCGTTCCATTACATGATCGCGGTCGCCGGCGGCGACTCGGTACGATGTGCACCGTATGCGCTGTTCGGCACCGAAACGCTGTCCCGGCATGCGGTCGCCGCGCTGGCCGACCGCAAGGCCTGCCTGCTCGCCAACCATGGCCTGATCACGCTCGGACGCGACCTCGAGGAGGCGATGGCAATCGCCGTCGAGGTGGAATCGCTGTGCCAGCAATATCTGCTGGCGCGCCAGGTCGGCCAGCCGACCCTGCTGTCGGCCGACGAAATGGCGCAGGTGGTCGACCGCTTCAAGACTTACGGCAGAAATGCCGACCCAAAAGGCAAAGCATGGACATCCGCTCACTGATCCGCACGATTCCCGACTACCCGAAACCCGGCATACAGTTCCGCGACATCACGACCCTGCTGAAAGACCCGGCAGGCTTCAAGGCGACCATCGATGCGCTGGTCGAACGCTATCGCGGCCGCGGCATCGACAAGATCGTCGGCACCGAGGCCCGCGGCTTCCTGTTCGGCGCGCCGCTGGCCTATGCGCTCGGCGTGGGCTTCATACCGGTCCGCAAGAAAGGCAAGCTGCCCGGAAAAACCAGCGGCCACGAGTACGCGCTCGAATACGGGCATGACCGGATCGAGATGCACGATGATGCGATCGCCGCCGGCGACCGCGTGCTGGTGGTCGACGACCTGCTGGCCACCGGCGGTACCGCACAGGCGACCGTCATGCTGGTGCGCGGCCTCGGCGGGCAGGTAGCCGAGTGCGCTTTCGTCATCGACCTGCCGGCGCTGGGCGGGCGCGCAAAGCTCGAGCAGATGGGGCTGCCGGTGTTCACGCTGTGCGCCTTCGATGGCGACTGACATGACGACGGGTTCCACAGGCGACGCTGTCGTCACGCTGCGCTGGCAACCATCGCCGGCGCCCGGCCGGCTCGAGATGATCGACCAGACCCGGCTGCCGGCGGTGTTCGAGTATCTGTCCTATGACTCGGCCGGCGGCGTGGCCGAGGGTATCCGTACGATGGTCGTGCGCGGCGCGCCGGCGATCGGCGTTGCCGCTGCCTATGGCGTCGCGCTCGAGGCGCTGCGCACGCAGCAGCAGCCGCGCGCAGCATTCGATGAAACGCTCGAACTGGGATTCAGGATACTGGCCGAGAGCCGGCCGACCGCAGTTAACCTGTTCTGGGCGCTGCGGCGCATGCGCGCGTGCCGCGATGCGCATACCGCAGCGTCGCCTGCATCGATCGCGCGGGCGCTACTGGACGAAGCGCAGGCCATCCACGCGGAAGACATTCTGATCAACCGGCAGATGGGCGAGCACGGTGCGGCCCTGCTGCCCGACGGCGCACGCGTGCTCACCCACTGCAATGCCGGCGCACTGGCCACCGCCGGCCATGGCACCGCGCTGGGCGTGATCCGCTCGGCCGTGGCGGCAGGCAAGCGCATCAGCGTGTATGCCGACGAGACCCGCCCGTTCCTGCAGGGCGCGCGGCTGACGGCGTGGGAGATGGTGCAGGAAGGCATACCTGTCACCCTGATTGCAGACAATATGGCCGGCCACCTGATGGCCTGCGGCGACATTGATGCGGTCGTGGTCGGCACCGACCGCGTGGCGGCGAATGGCGACGTGGCGAACAAGATCGGAACTTATATGGTGGCGGTGCTCGCGCAACGGCACAGGATCCCCTTCTATGTGGCGTGCCCGCTGTCGACCATCGATCTGTCGGTGGCCAGCGGCCGCGAGATACCGATCGAAGAAAGAGCGCCGTCGGAAGTGACCGGCTTCAGGGAAACGCAATGGGCGGCGGCTGGCGTCCGGGTGCGCAACCCGTCGTTTGATGTCACGCCGGCCGATCTGGTGACGGCACTGATTACCGAAAAAGGCGTGATCGATGCGCCGGACGAACTGAAGCTGCGCGGCCTCTTCGGCACCTGAACCGTAAGTATCAGGCGCCCTGTTCCTGCGGCGAGAACAGGGGGCCTTCGACCAGCGCCGGGATCTGGTCCGGCGGTACCGGTGGCGACACCAGGAAACCCTGGATCTGGTGGCAGCCCATCTCGCGCAAAATCTCCAGTTGCTGCGGCGTTTCGACGCCCTCGGCAACCACTGCGATGCCCAGGCTGCGGCCGACCGACACCATCGACTGGCACAGCGCCCACGCCTGCCTGTCGTTGCCGAGCTGGCGCACGAAGGACTGGTCGATTTTCAGTACGTCGATATCGAGGCTCTGCAGTTTCGACAGCGACGAATAGCCGGTGCCGAAATCGTCGATCTCAAGCTCGATGCCCATCTGGTGCAGCTTGCGCAGCTCATCCTGCGCAGCGCCGCCCTCGTCCAGCATGCTCGACTCCGTGAGTTCTATCGCCAGCAGCGATGCGGGCAGATCGTACTGTCGCAGGCTGTCGGCGAGAATCCGGCGGAACTGGTCGTTCTTCAGCTGCAGTGCGGAGACATTGACCGACACCGGCCGCAGCGGGACGCCGGCGGCGCGCCATGTCGCCAGCTGTGCGCAGACCTTGCGCACGACCAGTTCGCCGATGGAGACAATCAGGCCGGTCTGCTCGGCAATACCAATGAATTCGGTCGGCCCGACCAGCCCGCGCTCGGGATGGCGCCAGCGGATCAGCGCTTCCATGCTGCACAGTTCGCCGGTGCCGGCCAGCGCTCGCGGCTGGTAGTAGAGGATGAATTCATCGTGCCGGATCGCCGACTCCAGTGCCTGCTCGATCGAGATGCGATTCCGGATCTTCTGCGCAAACGCTTCATCGAAATACCTGACTTGCGCCTTGCCCTCGGACTTTGCTTCGTACATCGCAATGTCTGCCGCGCGCAGCAGGCCGCCCACGTCCCGCGCATCGTCCGGGAACAGGCTGATGCCAATCGAAGCCCTCAGGCTGAACATGCGCCAGTCGGTGCCGGCGCCGAGTTGGCCGAGCGCCTCGATCAGTTCGCCGGCGATCTGTGCAGGCTGCACGCGGTCAACCACGTTTTCCACGATCACCGTGAATTCGTCGCCGCCAATCCGGGCCAGGTGGCCCCGCCCGCGCAGCGTATCCCTCAGGCAGCGCGCGACTGACACCAGCACCTCATCGCCGGTGCGGTGGCCCAGCGCATCATTGATGTGCTTGAAATTGTCAAGGTCGAGGTAGAGCAGGGCGAGTTTGCTCAGCGCGCAGTCGGAAGCCGACAGCGCGCCCGGGAGATAATCATTGAGCCAGTGGCGGTTGGGCAGGCCGGTCAGTGCGTCGGTGCGCGCCATGGCCGCCAGCGTCTCCGCCTGCTGGCGCGCTTCAGACACGTCTCGCACTGTCACTGCGATCCCGTTGCCAGAGCGTACGCCGCGCCGCTGGAACCAGCCGGCCGCATGAGCGTGCCCGTGCGGCACATGGAATTCTTCCTCGAGGAACCCTTCTTTCTGCACACGCCTGAAAAAGTTTTTCAGCGGCGCCAGTTCGGCGTCGGCGTACAGCGCCGACAGCGTGTGCCCGACCAGGTCGCAGCGCTGACGCCCCTGCAGTTCGGCTGCACGCTCGTTGCAATCCTCGATCAGCCAGTCCTCGCTGTGCGGATCGGCCGGCAGCATCATGTAGAAAGCCTCGCGCGCGCCGTCGACAGCCAGCCGGAAAGTCGACTGCACCTCGGCATCGTGCCGGCGCTGCGCGGCCTGGCGGATCTGGGTGGCGGTACCGAACAGGGCGCCCAGCACAAGCAGGACGCTGACCATCGCCGCGATCCCCTGATAGGTCTGTTCGGTCTCGCGATAAGGCTCCAGCGCGCCGGCAAGTCCGCTCGCGGCGACCGCCAGCAGCGGGTAGCCTTCCACGCGGCGCCAGCTGACGATGCGGGACTGGCGGTCAAGGAAGGCATCGGCCGGATCGATGCGCGCCCCCTCGTCTCCGTCGAAACGCGGGCGCGACAAGTAAAAGCGTGCCGGCTGCTCACCAGCGGCACGGGCCACCAGCGGCGTGCCATCGGTAAACCGGACGGCGACAAAGTCGCCTCTGCCGAGCTTTCCGAGGTCATGGAACTGAGCGAGATAGTCGGCTTCGACCGCAACCAGCACCACGCCGTCAAAACTGCCGTCCGGCTTGTTCAGGCTGCGGGAGAACCGGACGATCTGCTTGCCGGCGAAGCCGCCGCGGCCTTCGGTCGGCGGCGAGATATGCAGCGTCGAGTGGGGCGACGCTTTCGCGCGAAGGAAAAAGTCGAGATCGCCCATGTACGTGCCGCGCGCCAGCCGGCGGGTGCTGGCTACCGCAACGCCTCTGGCATTGATCACCACCGGATAGAAATCGCGCTGGTAGACACCGCGCAGGAATTGTTCCTCGAGGTCGGGCGGCGCGCCGCCGCGTTCCCACTGGTACTTGATCGACATCGACAACTGGTCGATCTGCGCCACCGCCCGCAGCAATTGCTCCTCATAGGATTTCGCACGGAAGCTGGTGTCCAGCAGCGCTTCATCGACCAATTGCTGCTGGTCGTGATCGATTTTCAGCAGGGCGGCCAACCACACCAGCGCCACTGCCAGCAGGCAGCCGACTGCCCAAGCCAGTCCGATCCGGACATTGGCCCGCAGCAAAGCCTGCCGGAGCGGTTTCATCACAGTCTGCATTTCGAATCGCTGGGTTCACTGCCGGAGCGGACAGCACGACGACAGAGCATCGTGCCGGCTATGCGAGCTCAAGACGCGCTGCCGACCATCGACGCGCGAATGTTTCGATTATGCAAGACGACTGACAATTATCAAAATTCCCTACAGGAAACTTTCCTATAGTAGCGCCCCCTTGCGACGGTAGCGAAAGCTTTCAGCCGATGCGCGGCTCAGAAGCCTGCGCCCGGCCGTGCCCGGGCACGCTCATGCCGGGTAGCCTCCTGAGTCTCGCGGTAGATCGGCAGATAGACGAGGGCCAGCGTGCCGCGGTCGTCGAGCTTGCTGAACTCGAGCTCGACATAGACCTTTTCCTCTCCGCCGCCCCAGACATGGGTCTCGGTGAAGCGCTGGCCGGCACGGCCCTCGCCCCACTGCGCTTTCGCGTGGGCCAGCAGGGACTCGTAGGCTTTCTGTCCGATGAACTCCATCTGAACGAAATAGAAGCGGTCGCCGGAGAAGCACAGGCGCTGGTTGCTGACCGGCGTGCCGCCGACGCGGCCCTGCCCTTCCCCGCTGCGGAAGCACTGGTACACCTTGGTTTCGGCCAGCTTGCGGGCGTCGGCCAGCCGGGACACGGGCGCCTCCCAAGGGAGGCCGTCGAAGCCGTCGGGGAGCCCGGCGGCCAGCAGCTGCAGGGGCAATAGCGCGAGCAGCAGGAATGTTTTCATGGACTTGTCTCCGATATTGTTCTTGTACGGGCAAAAAAAACGGCGCGGAAATCCGCGCCGCCGATTATGAAGCAATCACCTCATTTCCACAGGGAGCACTTGGTCTCTGCCTTGGTCATGTAGGCCTGGTCGCCGGGAATCACCTGGATCACCTTGTAGTAGTCCCACGGATACTTGGATTCGGACGGCGCCTTTACCTGCATCAGCGTCATGTCGTGCACCATGCGGCCATCCGGGCGGACCACGCCGTTTTTCGCGAAGACATCGTTAACCGGCGTCGATTTCATCTTCGCCATCACTTTGTCGCCATTGTCCGTACCGATCGCCTTGACTGCATTGAGGTAGAAAGTCGCGGCCGAATAATCTGCGGCATGCAGCATCGACGGTGCCTTTTTATTGCGCTGCATGAAGCGCTTTGCCCACGCACGGGTCTCCTCATTCGTGTCCCAGTACCAGCCGTCGGTCAGGTACATGCCCTGCGTGACGTTCAGGCCGAGCGCGTGCACGTCATTCACAAACATCAGCAGGCCGGCCAGCTTCATCTTCTTGTTGATGCCGAACTCGTTGGCCGCCTTGATCGAGTTTACCGTGTCGCCACCGGCATTCGCGAGGCCGAGCACCTGCGCCTTCGAGGTCTGCGCCTGCAGCAGGAAAGACGAGAAGTCGGCGGCCGCCAGCGGATGGCGCACCGAGCCGATTACCTTGCCGCCCTGGGTCTTCACGATCTGCGCCGCATCGTTTTCCAGCGACAGGCCGAACACGTAATCGGCGGTCAGAAAATACCAGTCCTTGTTGCCCTGCTTGGTCAGGGCCGCCGCCGTGCCGCGCGCCATGGCCGCGGTGTCATACGCGTAATGGATGGTGTACGGCGTGCATTCCTCGTTGGTCAGGCGCGAGGTGCCGGCACCGACCGAAATGAAGGGCTTCTTCTTTTCGGCAGCGACCTTGGCCATGGCGAGGTTGGTCGCGGAATTGGTGCCGCCGATCAGCATGTCGACGCCCTGGCGGTCAAACCATTCGCGCGCCTTGCTGGCAGCAATGTCGGCCTTGTTCTGGTGGTCTGCCGACAGGAATTCGATCTTTTTGCCGTTCACATTGCCACCGAAATCGGCGATCGCCATTTTGATGGCGTCTGCGCCGGCCGGCCCGTCGACATCGGCGTAGACGCCCGACATGTCGGTGATAAATCCAATGCGGATGGTGTCATCGGAAACCTGCGCCTGCGCCAGGGGCGCAGCGAAGGCTGCAGCCAACGCAAGGGTCAAGGTGCGAATCTTCAAGTTGGGTCTCCCTTTGTTATTGATGGACGCCGATTGCGGGTCGGCGGAATCTTAGCATGCAGGCCACGGATGCCGACCCGGCCAACGCGGCCGGGCAATATTCGCGCCAGCCGAACATCACTGTCCACGACTACCTCAACCGAGCCGACGGACGACTCGCCGCGCGCTCAAACTTCCTGCCGGTCAGCAGGCTGCCCGACGCGGATCAAACCAATGAACTTTGCGGGACAGGGCTTGCCTATCCAATAACGGAACGGGCGCAGGTTCTGAGGGGCGGCGGCAGCCGTCCTCGGTGGGCATGCGCGCGCCGCTTTCCCTCAAACGCAACCGCAGGAGACGACAGCGATGGAAACCAATTACCCGAGCACCGGAACCGAATCGACGGGCCTGCACAAGAGCGGCACCAGCAGCAGTTCCGGGAGTACGGCGGGCAGCAGCACGGCGAGCGGCAGCATGGCGGCCGGCACGGGCAGCAAGGCCAATCGCATGCGAGACGAACTGTCGATGCTCAAGAGCGATCTCGATGCGCTGATGTCGCATGCGTCGACACTGAATGAAAATGAACTGCAGGAAGCGCGCGACCGAATCCTCGCCCGTTTCTCCTCCATGCGCTATGCAGCACGCGGGATCGCCGAGCAGGCCAGCAAGCAGATCAGCCAGGGCCGCGACATGACCGTCGACTACGTCAAGGACAAACCACTGCAGTCGGTCGCGATCGCGGCCGGCGTGGGACTACTGCTCGGCGCCATCATGCGCCGCTGACACGATGAGTCCATCGGGCAGACGGGAGACGCGTGTGCTGGAAACCCTGCAGAAAACCCGGCAGCTGTCGCTGATCGCGCTCGATCGGCTCGGCGATTACATTGCACTGCTGCGCATCGAGTTGAAGTTGCAGGGGCGCGAGCTCGCGCTGCAGCTGGTCGGCTATGCAGTGGCGGCTTTGCTCGGACTGTTCGTGCTGCTGTTCCTCGGCATCGCCATCATCGTCAGCTTCTGGGACAGTGACTACCGCGCGCTGGCGGCCTGGTTTGTTGTCTTGCTGTATGCGGCGGGCGCCGGCGCAGGCATCGCGCTGGCGCGGCAGCACACCGGCAAGACAGCCGGGCTGAACACGCTGCGGGAGGAATTCAAGCGGTATGTCGCGCTGGTCAAGGAGAGCCTATGAAGCCGTCGCTGGAAGATGAGCGCCGCGCGCTGCTGGAGCAGATCGAGGCCAGCCGCGCAGTGTACCGGCGCATGCTGAGCGGCGAGCCCGGTGACGTTCATGCGCGGTCAATGTCGGGTCCCGCGCAGCGGGGAATCGCCTCCGGCGGCATGCAGGGGCGCAGCCCGCCGGTGCAATGGATGATGGAGCATCCGCTATGGGTCGCCGGCGGCGTGGCGCTGCTGGTGCTGGCCGCACCACGGCTGCTCGGCGCCGGCAGGCACGCGGCACAGAAGCGGCGGGAGAACAAGCGCCGCGCGCGCCAGCGGCGCGAGCAGGAGCCCGGTGGAACCGCCCGCGCGCTGGTGACGGCAGCCATGCTGCTGCTGCGCGACCCGGCGCGGATGCGGATGGCGGCACGCGTCGCCGGCAGCGCATGGCAGTGGCTGCAGCAGCGTCGCCGGCCGCCCAAGACAATCACGACTGTTACGCCGACAGCTCGCGTGACTACACGCGTGCATTAACCCACCGAATACTCGTCCACCCACCGGCAAGGAGGCACTATGCGACACGGCTCATTCAGACAGATGGCACGCTGGATCGGCGTTCTGGCGATCGGGTTCGCGCTGGCCGGCTGCAATACCATGCGCGGTTTCGGCAAAGATGTGGAACGCGGCGGCGAGCGCGTGCAAGATGCGGCCGGTAACGTGCAGAAGCAAATGTAAGTCGAACGGCTTGCGGCTTCGTACGCAAGCCGTGCCCTCCGGGCCTGCCCACTAGACGGCGATCGGCTCGGTCAGGCACTTGCCGTCGGTCGCCGCCGGCGCGGCGCGGCCGAGGCCACCCATTCTTACCCACTCCAGTTCCCCCGCCGGTGAGGCAGGCGATGCGCGGCCGCTGAGCTGCCCGCAGTCCGGCTGCGCGCCGGACGGGAACCGATAGACGGCCGGGATCAGGGCCTCATCGACCGGCCGCGCAGCCACCGGCACAAGCCATTTCAACCCGGCAGCCATGGTGATGGCGAGGCAGAGCATCAGCCCGATGCTGCCCCGCGTGCCTGCTTTACTGGACCATACCTGTCGCATCGCCGGCCACCAGTGAAGGGAAGACGATCTGTGGCTGCTGCTGCGCGAGAACGCTCCGGTACAGTGCCGCTACCTGCAGCGCCACGCGGCTCCAGGTGAAATGTCGATGGGCGCGCCGCAGGCCGGTCCAGCCGAGCCGCTCGGCCAGCTTGGGATCGCGCTGCATTTCCGCCAGGCGCGCTGCGAGCGCGGCCGGGTCGTTCGGCGGCACGAGGAATCCGGTCTTGCCGTGAACTACGGTGCTGCGGATGCCTCCGACTGCGCTGCCGATGACCGGCGTTGCACAGGCCATCGCCTCCAGCGGCGTGATGCCAAAGGGTTCGTACCAGGGCGTGGTGACGAAGACATCGGCTGCACTGTAGTAATCGCGCAGCAAATGGCGCGGCCGGGCTCCGAGAAAATCGACCTGCTGCGCGACGCCCAGTCGCTGCGCAAGATCGGACAGCCTGCGCACCTCGGGCGCATCGAGCGGATCGGCGCGCTCTGCATCGCCGCCGACCACCAGCAGGCGAGCCGTGACCCGGTGCGCGTCGGCCAGTACCCGGATCGCGCGTATCACGTTGTCGACGCCCTTGCGGGGTACCATGCGCCCGAGTTGCAGCACGATGAATTCCCCGCGTGGCAGCCGCAAGCTGTCGCGAGCCGTCTCGCGCACCGGCCAGAACTCGTCCGGATCGAAGCCGCAGGGGATGATCTCCTGTCGTGTGCAGGCATCGCCGTACAGTTCCTGCATGTCGCGCTCGTCCTGCTCGCACTCGGCGATCACGCAGTCGGCATCCCGCATCAGCGCTTCCTCGATCGAAAAGCGGGTGTCCGGAAAGCCATCGGCCTGTCCCTGCGACAAGCGCCGTACCCGTCCCAGCGCATGGAAGGTGATCACGTACGGCAGGCCGATCAGTCGCTTGAGCTGCTGCGCGACCATGCCCGACATGAAGAAATTCGCATGGGCCAGCGCATACGGACGTTGCTCGGTGCGCATGAAGCGCAGCATCGCATGCCCGAACTCCGCCATGTAGGGCAACAGCTTCTCCTTCGGCAGCACCCGTGCCGGACCGGCCGTCACATGTATCACGCGCACGCCGCTGCGCCACTCAACGACAGCCGGCTGCAGCGGATGGTCGCGGCGCGTAAAGATGTCCACCTGGTAGCCGAGGCGGGCCAGCTGGCGGGCGAGGTGATCGACATAGACATTCTGACCGCCGCCGTCCGCGCCGCCGAGCAGCGCCATGGGCGACGCATGTTCGCTGATAAAGGCGATTTTTTGCATGTGCGCTCACTGTCATGCGGCCATGCGGCCGGTCGACGAGTGACAGCAATTGGCATACCTGCAAGACGGCAGGTGCCATCCCTGCGAAGGGCATGCGGCCTTCTTGCGGCCAGGGGTTGCCGCTCCTGAAATTTTTTCCGTCGCCTGTAAAAACTGCGCACCCGGCGAGCCTCGCCTAGACTTCGAACGGCGGCGAAGATGACGGGCGCTGGGTCTGCCCGCCATGAATTTCGCCACGCCATGCGCCCGACTCCCGACCCTGTTCTTCGAGCATTTGCTTGAAGCGCATCAGATCCTGCTCGATGCGCCGACGCAAGTCGGCCTCATGCTGCGCCTGGTCGCTGCCGTGCAGGCGCGACGCCAGTTCCATCTCCAGTTCGATACGGGTCGTGTCTTCAGCCAGCGCTGAAAAGCGCAGCCGCCCGTGGTTGCCGGGGCCGCCGACATCGCGCCATGCGATCAGCTGGTCTGGCACCTGTTCGACGATCTCGGAATCCCACTCGATCTCGCGTCCTTGACGATCCGCGCGCCAGTGGAGATGGGCATCGTCCAGCTGCCGCACTTCATGCACGCCCTCCATGAAGCGCGGGAAATCCTCGAACTGCGTCCACTGGTTGTAGGCAGCACGCAGCGGCACATTGATATCAATGCTCTGTCTGATCTGAGTCATTGTCCTTCCTCCTTGTCGGTAGCCGGCGATTGTCCGGCTCAGGCACGCAAGCGCCATTCCTGCACGGGCGGCTCAGGGCGCGGCAAGAACCAATCGCGGGCGATACCGTCAGAAATCTTGTCGCTCCCCCGACTCTTGCATGAGCACGCACTCTCCTGTCTCCACTTCCCTGCCGCGCGAAATCTGGCGACTGGTCGCACGCTTTCGCGTGCGGGTCGGTGTTGCGCTGCTGTTCCTGATCGCAGCGAAACTGGCGACCGTCGCGGTCCCGCTGGTGCTGAAAAATATTGTCGATGCACTGTCGCGGCCGGAACAGCTCGTTGCGCTGCCGGTGTTGCTGCTGGTCGGCTATGCGCTGCTGCGCTTTGCCAGCACGCTGTTCAACGAATGGCGCGACCTCGTGTTCTCGCGCGTGACTCAGGTGGCGGTGGCCAGCTTCGCGCGCAAGATCTTCGCGCACCTGCACAGCCTCGGCCCGCGCTTCCACACCAGGCGCCGCATCGGCGGCCTGCTGCCGGACATCGACCGCGGCACAGCCGGTCTCGCCTTCCTGCTGGGCGTCGGCCTGTTCACATTGGTGCCGACGTTGGTAGAGATCTCGCTGGTACTGGCGGTGATGGTGAGCCGCTACAGCAACTGGTACACCTTGATCATTGCCGGTACCTTCGTGCTGTACACCGGCTTTACCGTCCTGTTCACCGCACGCCGCGCGATCCACCAGCGGCGCGTGAATCGGCTCGACAGCGACGCCAAGGGCAGGCTGGCCGACAGCCTCATCAATGCCGATGTGGTGCGCACCTTTACCAATGAGGCGATGGAAGTGCAGCGCTTCGACGGCATCATGCGCGACTGGGGCTATGCCGCCTACGACAACCAGTGGGCGCTGTTCCGCCTGCATGTGGGCCAGAGCGCGATCATCGGCATCGGGGTGGCGGCGGTCATGCTGCAAGCGGGATCCGACGTGCTGACTCGCGGCATGACGGTCGGCGACCTGATACTGATTAATGCTTTCATGCTGCAGATCTGCCTGCCGCTCAATTCACTCGGTTTCGTCTACCGCGAGGCACGGGATGCGCTGATCAACATCGAAAAAATGATCGCACTGCTGCGCGAGCGGCCCGAGTTCGACGAGAGCGACAGCCTTCCCCCGCTCCGGCTGCAGACCGGGCGGGTCGAGTTCCGGCATGTGGTGTTTGGCTACGAGCCCGAGCGCCCTGTACTGCTAGACGTGAGTTTCAGCATACCGGCCGGAAAAACCGTCGCCGTGGTCGGCGGAAGCGGCTCCGGCAAGTCGACACTGTCGCGGCTGCTGCTGCGCTTCTACGACGTTGGCGGCGGCCAGATTCTGATCGACGATCAGGATGTGCGCGAGGTCAGCGTGCGCAGCCTGCGCAGGCTGATCGGCGTAGTGCCGCAGGACACCACCCTGTTCAATGACAGCATCGCCTACAACATCGGCTATGGCAGGCCGGGCGCGACGCGCGATGAGATCGTCGCTGCCGCGCAGGCCGCCCATGTGCATGAATTCATCATGTCGCTGCCGCAAGGCTATGACACCGAGGTCGGCGAACGCGGCGGCAAGCTGTCCGGCGGCGAGCGGCAACGGGTAGCGATCGCGCGTGCGATGCTGAAGGATCCGCCGATACTCATCTTCGATGAAGCCACATCGGCGCTGGACTCGCAATCCGAGCGCGCGATCCAGATCGAGCTGGAAAAGCTGTCACGCAACCGATCGACGCTGGTCATTGCGCACCGGCTGTCGACAGTGGTTCATGCGGACCAGATCATCGTGCTGGAGCGGGGCCGCATCGTGGAACAGGGCACGCACCCGCAACTGATGGAGCGCAATGGCGCATATGCGGCGCTTTGGCGCCTGCAGCTGCAGGCGTCGCCGGTGCACTGATGCACAGTTCCCGCTCGGTGCAGGGCGGCATCATGGAACAGCGCTTGCTGCAGCGGATGCATGCGCAGACTCAAGATCCTTACCTGGCTGACCCACGGCAGCTACATGTACTACCTGTCGCAGGTCCCGCACGACTTCTATCTGATGATGCAGCCCGGCCGACCGGCCGGCTATGGCGGGCGCACCGGCACGCTGCGCTGGGGCGACAATGTGTTCGACCAGCCAGTCGCATCGGCACAGGACACGGAGTTCGATTGCATCCTGTTTCAGGATGACCACCAGTATGCGGAGGACCAGTACCGGTGGCTGTCGCCTGCCCAGCGTGCGCTGCCGAAAATTTATGTCGAGCACGATCCGCCGCGCGTCCATCCGACCGACACCCGCCATCCGGTGGATGATCCGAACGTGCTGCTCGTGCATGTGACGCCGTTCAATGCCCTCATGTGGGACAACGGCAGGACGCCGGTGCGGGTGATCGAGCATGGCGTGGTCGATCCGGGGCACGGCTGGCAAGGGGAGCTGGCTCGCGGCATTACCGTGGTCAATCATCTGGAGCAGCGCGGGCGCCGGCTGGGCGCCGACATTTTTGCGCAGGCGCGAGAACAGTTGCCGATCGACCTGCTGGGCATGGGCAGCGAGGGACTCGGCGGCCTCGGCGAACTGCCGCTGCACCAGATGCCGGCACTATGCGCGCGCTACCGCTTCTTCTTCCATCCGGTGCGCTACACCAGTCTTGGCCTGGGACTGATCGAAGCGATGATGCTCGGCATGCCGATCGTCGCGCTGGCAACGACTGAAATGCCGAACGTGATTGAAAACGGCATCAGCGGCTATATCGATACTGCGCCGGAGCGCCTGACGGAACGCATGCGCGAACTGCTGCGGCACCATCGCGTCGCGGCACAGTTGGGAGCAGGAGCGCGGCAACGCGCGCTGGAAAGATATTCGATCGACCGCTTCACCAATGACTGGCAGGCGGTGCTCACCGAGGCCTGCGCGTAGCGAAGTTCAGGAAAAGGTGTAGTACACGAGCCGTACCAGGGACGAGTCGAAATACAGCGCCTGCCACGGGATGACGACCGGCGCCTTGCCGCCCTGCGGCGCGACGACCACAAAACGCAGCTGGCGGCTGCGCACGTCCACCAGCACCGAGCGGACCCGGCCCATGGCCTGGCCGGTCGCGGTGACTACCGGGCATGAACGCAGCAGCTCGGTCGCGGACGACTGCCCTGCGGTCATGCAGGCGAAGCGCTTGCGCCGCGCATTCGCCGTTCCGGTTCCTCCCTCATAATTCTTTAGCATGAAGCGCTCTCCGATGAGTAGGCTAAGACAGGAGCCTGCTCATGCGAGTTCACCGCAATGCGGGTGGCTCAACCCGGACCGGTCTGCGCATTCAGGTTGGCGCCGGTGGTGTCTCCCGATTCCGCCCAGGTCGTGCGGCGTGCCCCCATCGCGCCGAGCGCGCCACCGATAAAACTCAGCACCAGCGACAGGGCAACCGCACCGAACACTACCCACGCGGCCGTGCTGGCGCCTGCGATCGCTCGGTCGGCCGCTGCGCGTCCCTGCGGCGATGCCTGCTCGGGCGAACCGGAAAGTATCAGCGCCTGGTCGACCACGGTGGCCGCCCGGTCGCGCTGCACGCCCATGTTCGTGCTCATGTAGCTGATGGCCTGGTCGCGCCGGCCGGCAGCAATATGGCCCTGCAGTACCTTCATGTCGTCGGCACTGATGTCGGTGCCGAGTTGCCGGTTCAGCATCGCAGTCAGCCCGCCGGCGCTGGCGCCGCTCTGCGTGATCGCGGTTGCTCCCTGCCCGACGCTGGAGAACAGCCCTGACAACAGCGAGCCGCCGGCCGATGTAGCAAGCCACACGAACAGCAGCGTGGTCACTGCCCACGACACCACGCCATGCAGGATGCCGTCGGTCTTGCGCTTCAGGCCTGACATGCGGCCGGCGACATAGGCACCGACCAGCGCGGAGATCAGCATCGAAATGCCAGCCCACACCAGCGCGCCGGTGCCCGGCGCCTCTCCCTGCTGCACACTGGTCATCGTCAGCCCGCTGGCAATGCCGAGCAAGGTGAGAACAAGCTGTACCGAAATGCCGACCGCCACGCCTGCCAGTACTGCTCCCCATCGAATGGCGGGAAACAGTGGACGTCGCATGATGTTTTCCTGGGTGATCACTGTGCCGCCGGGATAGTTGGCGGCAGTGTCAAGGTGGATCGTGGCCATCTGCAAATCTCCTTGCTTGATTGGGTCTGGGGTTGGAGTCGGGACGGCGCGAAAATTCCTTCCGCTTTGGCAGGCGTCAAACGGCGAGCTTCCCGTGCGCGCCGTCAGACGCTTTGCCTGCGCGTCACAACGGGGTCAGCACGCCGTTGGTAATCCGTACGCGATCGCCAGACTTGATGGTGGGCGCGGATTCCTGGGCGAATGATTGGGTGGTGCCGTCATCCATCCGGATCGTTACCTTGTAAATCTCGCCCGCGCGGCGCTTTTCTATCTCGCGACCGGCATAGGCGCCGCCCGCAGCGCCGGCCGCGGTCGCAACCGTCCGGCCAGTGCCGCCGCCCACCTGGCTGCCCAGGATGCCGCCGACGGCCGCGCCGGCCAGTGTACCGAGTCCGATGCCCTCCTGACGGGACACGGTATCGACCGACACAATCGTGCCGGTGCCGTTCACATTGGAGGCGATGGGCTGCGTCTCTTTCGACGAGCTTCCGCCAAACAGATCACCCGTCCCCTGGCAGCCGGCCGACAAGGCGGCGACAACGATGACGGGCAAGGACATTCTTCTGATCCACATGCTGTTCTCCTGCAAGGCACTGCGTTAGAGAAAACGATCTGCTGCAAACAAGGTTTAGCAGCATCCATGCCAAACGCAATGCGAAGGAACATCCGCTTGCCCTGTCCAGTCCACCGGTCGACATTCATTTCATCCTGTGCACAAGGAGGCAACGTGACCCAGCCCCATCCCATTCCGTTGAAAGACCAGGCCGTACTGGTAACCGGCGGCGGCAGCGGCCTCGGAAGCGCGCTGTGCGAGCTCTTGGCCGGCCGCGGTGCGCGCGTGCTGGTAGTGGACCTCAAGGAGGCGGCCGCGCAGGCAACGGCGCAGCGGCTGGTCGATGCCGGTCATGCCGCCGAAGCGCTGGCCTGCGACGTCAGCCAGTCGGCGCTGGCCGAGCATGCGGTGCGGCACATCGTCGACCGCTTCGGCAGCATCGACGTACTGGTGAATAACGCCGGCACCGACGTGACCTGCAGCGTGACGGAAATGGAAGTCGCGCAATGGGAACGTGTTCTGCAGACCAACCTGCACGGCCCCTTCGTGCTGGCACGGGCAGCGGCGCGCCAGATGATGGGACAGGGGCGCGGCCAGATCGTGAACATCACATCGACGGCTGCCAAGCGGCAATGGCCGAATGCCAGCGCCTATCACGCCAGCAAGACCGGGCTGCTGGCGCTGTCGCATGCGCTGCATGCGGAACTGCGTCCGGCCGGGATCAAGGTGACGGCGGTGGTGGCCGGCGGCATGCTGACGCCTTTCCTGCTCGATCGCTTCCCCGATATCGACCGCAGCACGCTGCAGGATCCCGCCAACGTCGCACTCGCCATCTGCGACATTCTCGAACTGCCGGCAGTGACCGTCGTGCCCGAGATCACCATCCTTCCGATGCGGGAAACTTCGTGGCCATGAACCGCGCGGTATTCATCGACAAGGACGGCACCCTGATCGACGACCTGCCGTACAACGCCGATCCGGACCGCATCCGCCTGTCGCCCGGTGCAGGCGACGCGCTGTATGCGCTGCAGGGGCTGGGGATGCGGCTGTTCGTGGTCAGCAACCAGTCCGGCATCGCACGCGGCCTGATACCGGAGTCGGCCATGGCCGGTGTGCACCGCCGGCTGGCAGAACTGCTGGCGCCATGGAGCGTGACGCTGGACGGCTTCTATTACTGTCCGCACTGGCCGCACGGACGGCTGGCGCACCATGCATTCGCCTGCGACTGCCGCAAGCCGCTGCCCGGGATGCTCCGAAGAGCGGCGGTCGAGCACGGTATAGACACCGGCGCAAGCTGGATGATCGGCGACATACTCGATGATGTGGAGGCCGGACGGCGCGCCGGCTGCCGTACGCTGCTGATCGACAATGGCAACGAGACCGAATGGATGCTCGGGCCGCTGCGGCGGCCGCACCGGCTCGCACGCGACCTGCCGCATGCGGCACGCATCATTGCGCAATCCCTCCGGGAAGACGGCAGATGAAACTGCTGGCCGTCCGGCTCGATGCAGCCGGCGATGTCCTGATGTGCGCACCGGCGCTGCGCGCACTGGCAGAGTCCGGGCATCGCGTTACGCTCCTGACCTCGAATGCCGGAGCGCTCGCAGGCGAGCGGCTCGACGGTATCGATCAGGTCTTGCGCTGGTCCGCGCCCTGGATGAAGGCGAGCGTGCCGGCCACGTCGTCGACAGTGCCGGACATGGCGCGGCAACTGGGTGCCGCAGGCTTCGACGGTGCACTGGTCTTCACCAGCTACAGCCAGAGCCCGCTGCCGGCCGCGCTGCTGTGCCAGATGGCCGGCATCGCGCTGCGGGCCGCGCACTGCCGCGAAAATCCCTACCAGTTGCTGACGCACTGGCTGCGCGAGGCCGAACCGGAAGTGCTGCAGCGGCACGAGGTGCAGCGGCAGCTCGACCTGGCCGCACACCTTGGCTGCAGACCGTCATCCGAAAGACTGGGCGTACGCATCGGACTGCAGGACCGCGAGGCGGCCGACCGCGCATTGCGCGAGGCCGGCATCGATCCCGCCGGCGAGTGGATCCTCCTCCATCCGGGGGCGAGCGCCGCTTCGCGCCGTTACCCGGCAACGCTGTGGCGGCAGGCGGCGGAACGACTCGAGAGCGAAATCAGGCTGCCGCTGGTGTTCGCAGGCAGCAGCGACGAACTGCAGCTGCAGCGCGAGATCTTCGGGGGAGATGATCGGCGCTGGCCCTCGGTGGCCGGCCGGCTCGACTTCGGCGGGCTGGCGGCGCTGATCTCCCGCGCCCGCGTGCTGGTGTGCTGCAATAGTGCTCCGGCCCACCTGGCCGCGGCCACCGGCACGCCTGTGGTCGACCTCTATGCACTGACCAATCCGCAGCACACGCCGTGGCAGGTACGGCACAGGCTGCTGTACCGGTCCGTTCCCTGCCACACCTGCTATCAGAGCGTATGCCCGCGCGGCGACAACCTGTGCCTGTCCGGCGTGCCCCCGGCCTCGGTCGTCGCAGCCGTGCAGGAATTACTCGCAGGGCTGTAAAAGCTGCATGCATTGAGTGCTGCCGAATCCCGCTTCAATCGTTTTTGCGGATCACGCTGAAATTGCCGTCCGCCTCGAGATAGACCGCCTTCACCTGATCGAGGCGCTCGATGCCCTCCCGTCGCAGTTGTGCCCACAGCTCATCCTCGCTGATGAACTCGCGGCGCATGTTGCGCATCAGGAGCCGGCCGTCCTTCACCAGGCAAAGGGGAGAGGGTTCGAGCAGACGGCGAAAGGTACGGGAGCGGAAGGAAAGCCAGTCGAGCAGCATGTTCCACGCCACCAGCGTGGAGATCAGGATCATGCCGTCGGTGACGGATTTGTATTCGCCGGCCATCGCGTTCTGCGCGGCGTCGGCAACCAGCACGAGAATCAGCAGGTCGGCAATGCCGACCGAACCGACGTCGCGCCGGATCAGCAGGCGAAAGATCGCATACAAAAACCAGTAGATTGCGCTACCGCGCAGTACAAGCTCTGCCGCGGGCATCGACAGCCCGAAGATTTCGGCCAGATCGATGCCCGCAAGAACCGACACCTGGGTCGTGCCGCCAGAAGCGACTGCCGGTTACTGTCGGCTACTGCCGCCAGTAGGGCTCCTGGTTGTAATACGAATAGACCTGCGAAGCCCAGCTCTCGTCAGCCATCGAGGGCCAGTGATCTTTGTCGAAGCCGGGCGCGTTCTGCAGCCGGTCCTTCGGTACGTCGAGCACGAAGCACTTGCGGTCGGCATCGAGAGTCAGCGCGCCCCACGGTATCGCGAACAGCTTGTCGCCCATGCCCAGGATGCCGCCGAAGGACAGCACCGCATAGGCTACCCGGCCGCTGCGCACGTCGAGCATGATGTCTTCGATGCTGCCCAGCTTGTCGCCCTGGAGGTTGACGACATCATCGCCCTGCAGCGTCTCGGCGGCCATTACGTCGGGACCGGGACCGCTATTGTCATCGGCGTGCCGCTGAACGATGCGGGCGCCCTGCTGGCCCTGTGCCCCTTGGGAGGGATCGGAAGAGAGACTCATCTGGTGTCCTTTCATTCAGTGAGGGTTGAGCGCATCATGCGCTCCGGTTGGACTGCGCTGGCGTGCATTAATTCAGCAGCCCGCTCTCGTAGCCCGGCACGACAATGGCCGCAGGTACGCCCGGACGCGGCGCCTGCAGCGCTGCTGCACGGTCCTCATTGCCATACTCCTCGAGCCGGTTGTAGAGCGTCTTGAGGCTGATGCCCAGCAAGTCAGCTGCGCGTTTCTTGACGCCGCCGCACAATTCGAGGGTCGCGAAGATCAGCTGCCGGTCCACGTCGGCCAATGAACTGCCGACCGGAACCGCCAGTGTCAGTGCAGTCGCACTGCAGCGCGCCGGAGCGGCGTCCAGCAAGGGCGCCTCGATCACGCGCTCCGACAGGATGTAGGCGCGCTGCATGAAGTTGCGCAACTCGCGCACATTACCCGGCCAGTGATAGTTGCACAGCGCAGCCATGGCCTTCGGCGAGAGCACCTTGTCCGTGCCGTGCGCCGCGTTGAACTCGTCGAGGAAATGCTGTGCGAGGATCTCAATGTCCTTGCCCCGCTCGCGCAGCGCCGGTATCCGCAGCGGGAAAACGTTCAGCCGGTGGTACAGGTCGAGCCGCAGCCGGCCCTCGCCGATCGCAGCCTCGGGATCGCGATTGGTCGCTGCGATGATCCGGACATCGGTATGCAGTTCCTGATTGCTGCCGATGCGCATGAACGTGCCGGTTTCGAGCACGCGCAGCAACTTCACCTGCAGCTCGATCGGCATCTCGATCACCTCGTCGAGAAACAGCGTTCCGCCGGACGCCCGCTCGAAGTAACCCTTGTGCTGCCGGTCTGCCCCGGTGAAGCTGCCGCGCTCGTGCCCGAAAATTTCGCTTTCGATCAATTGCGGCGAGATCGCGCCGCAATTCACCGGCAGGAAGGGAGAGCGATGGCGGGGCGATGCGGCATGAATATTCTGCGCGACCAGTTCCTTGCCGGTGCCGCTCTCTCCAAGCAAGAGTACGCTGGCCTCGGTCGGCGCAACGCGCGCGATATGGTCGCGCAAGGTCTGCATAACCGCCGATTCGCCCAGCAACTGCGGCGGCTCGCCCGAGCGCATGCTCTCGGTTCGCCGTGGCCGGCGCGAGCCAATCAACTGGCGCAGGCGGCGCGTGTCTACCGGCTTCACCAGATAATCGGCCGCGCCGCGCCGAAACGCGTCGACGGCCTGGTCGACGGTGGGGCGGTCTGCCATCACTACCAGACCCGGGGGATCGTCGGCGCCGCACTCCTGCAGCAGGTCGAGACCACCGCCGTCAGGCAATTCATGGGCGGCCAGTATCCAGTCGGGCTGCTGCAACGCCAGCTGCGTGATCGCCTGCCTGAAATGGGTGGCGACTGCGCTGGTGCACGCTTCATCGGCCAGCCATGCGCGCAGTGCGCAAGTACTGTCCGCATCGGCATCGACGATCAGGATATGTGGCATCGGAGGGCATGGCCGGCACGGCCGGTTCGGCGATCGGGGAAGGCAGGATCGGATGCATTCTTCCGATCCTGCGGGAAAGCGTCAGGACTGCGGGGTCACTCGGACTTTGACGGGCTGGTCGAAGGTGTCGGCTCGGTGCCGCCGCCACTGCTGTCGGTGGTACCGCTGCCACTGTCAATGGCGCCGCTGCTACTGTCAGTGCCTCCACTGCTGGTGCCGCTGCTGCTGTCGCTGCCCGAAGACATGTCGCTTCCCGGCTGCGACGTGCCGCTGCTGGTGGCACCCGACGAGGAGGCACCTCCGCTATCCTCGCCGGCACGCTGGCATGCGGAAAGCGATACTGCCGCGAACAACGGCAGCACCAGCAGGACCAGCCATCGATTGAGTCGTTTGTTCATCTCGATATTCCTCCTAGGGCAAACACAATAGAGGGCTGGCACTCAGCCAGCCGGCGTGTTACTTCGAACTGCCTGACGTGCCGCTGCCGGACTCAGATTCCGGCGACATGCCGCCGCCAGCAGACGGGTCAGTCGTGCTGCCAGAGGTGCTACTGCCGGACGAACTGCCCGAGGTGTCGGCACCGCCGCCGGACGTACCGGTGCGATCGCTGCCTGACGTGCCACCGCCGGACGTACCGGTGCTGTCGCTGCCTGACGTGCCACCGCCGGACGTACCGGTGCTGTCGCTGCCTGACATGCCACCGCCGGACGTACCGGTGCTATCGCTGCCCGACATGTCTCCGCCGCCGGTCGAGCTGCCCGACGTACCGCCAGCGCCGGCCGGGGGCGGACTGCTGGTACCGCCCGATGGCGGCGTATCGGTGGTCGCGCCCGGAGCCGCCCCCGGAGACTCCGACGGAGGCGGTGTGGTAGTGGACGGTGTGGTAGTGGACGGCGTGGTGGCGCTCGGCTCACTGGTGCTGCCCTGATCGCCTCCCCCGCCGCGGTTGCAGGCCGCGACGCTCACCGCCAGCAAGCCCGCCAATATCAGGATTTTTGAAGCATGCAGTCTGGGATCCATTGCAATTCCTTTCAACTAACGATGAAGTCGTCGCCTTCCGTCTTGACTGAGGCGTGCTGCATAAGTTTCAACACGTGCGGATCGGGTCTGCGGTTCAGCAAATGCGAACGGGCCCTCGGAAAGCAGAAAAAAACCGGAGAGCAAGACATCATGGCGGCGACCTTTGATGCCGGGCAGTGAATGCTCTGCTAGACGGTGCAGGCGGACCGAGGCGTTGTCCAAATTCTGTTTCTTTGCGGTGAACCGATGACTGCTGAAAAGTCGCTCAAGTGCTTCGGGCAGCTGTACGGCAGCTCGATGGCGATGGAAACCATGTATCGCCAACTCGAGCGCGTGGGGCCGACCGATGCCACTGTTTTACTGGAAGGAGAAAGCGGCACAGGCAAGGAGCTGATCGCGCACACCGTCCACCAAGCCAGCCGCCGCGCGTCCTATCAATTTGTCGCAGTCAATTGCGGGGCGATACCGGCCCACCTGATCGAGGCCGCCCTGTTCGGGCATGAAAAAGGCAGCTTCACCGGCGCGGTCCGCCAGCAGACCGGCTACTTTGAACATGCGAGCGGCGGTACGCTGTTCCTGGATGAAATCACCGAGATGCCTTGCGACATGCAGGTCAAGCTGCTGCGGGTGCTCGAGTCCGGCTGCTTTCATCGTGTCGGGGGAAGCGATCAGGTGCGCGTTGATGTCCGTCTGGTCGCCGCGACCAATCGCCCGCTGCAAAAGGCCGTGCAGGAGGGCAGCTTGCGCCAGGACCTGATGTACCGCCTCGCGGTATTCCCGGTTCGCGTACCGCCGCTGCGCGAACGCGGAGCGGACATTGAACTGCTGGCCCGCCATTTCCTGAACGGTCTGAATGCTCAGGCCGGTACACGCAAGCAGTTTTCCCGGCATGCGCTGGACTGCCTGCGAAATTATGCGTGGCCGGGCAATGTGCGCGAACTGAAAAATCTGGTGCATCGCGCCTACATCCTGTCATCCGATGTCGTGCATCTCGAGATACCCTTGGCTCGCAGCCCGGGCCGCGCATCGCTGGCCGACGGCATGCTGAATTTTTCTGTCGGTACGCCGCTCGCCGATGCACAGCGCGAATTGATCATGGCAACGCTCCACCATTTCAGCGGCAATAAGCGGTTAACCGCCTCTGCACTCGGCATCAGTGTGAAAACACTCTATAACCGGCTGAAGGAATATTGAGCTCGCCTGACTCGTAAAGAAAAATTGGGCGGCTCAGGTGTTAATGAGCTCACCACCGTTCGGGTGTAGCACCTGGCCTGTCATGTAGCTGCTGTCATCGCTGGCTAGAAACACAAAGCAGGGCGCGATTTCCTCCGGCTGCGCGGCGCGCCCCATCGGCGAGTCCTTGCCGAATTCGGGTATGCCCTGCGCAGGCGTGCTGGCCGGTATCAAGGGCGCCCACACCGGGCCGGGCGCCACGCCATTCACCAGAATGCCGCGCCCGACCAGTTGTTGTGACAATGAGCGCGTGAAGGTGACGATCGCGCCCTTGGTCGATGAGTAATCGAGCAAGTGGCTGCTGCCGCGATAGGCCGTGACCGAGGTGGTGTTGATGATGCGCGCTCCCGACTTCAGGTGGGGCATGGCGGCCTTGGTCAGATAGAAATAGGCAAAGATGTTAGTGCGAAAGGTACGCTCGAACTGACCGTCCGGAATGTCCTCGATGGTCGATGCGGAATGCTGTTCGGCTGCGTTGTTGACGAGAATATCGAGCTTGCCGAAGCGGGCAATGACGCGCTGTACCAGCTGCCGGCAGAACCCGGCATCGCCGATATCGCCCGCCAGCAGCTCGCATTGCCGACCCTCCTTTTCGACGAGCTGTTTTACGTGCTGCGCATCCTGATGCTCGTTCAGGTAGGCAATCGCGACATCCGCGCCCTCCTTCGCGAACGCGATTGCCGCAGCAGCTCCGATGCCGCTGTCGCCGCCGGTAATCAACGCGACTTTCCCCGACAGCTTGCCTGCGGGGCGATAATTTTTTCCTTCGATCTCCGGGCGCGGTCGCATCGCGGCTTCAATGCCCGGCTGCTGGTTCTGCTGCTGCGGCGGAAAGTTCTGCTCGCTCATGTCCGTGTCCCCGTGGCGATAGCGTCCGGGCGACACGCGCAGCTTTCATGCCAGCTGCAGGGGCCGGCTGTCAGGCAGCGTCCGGCAGCGCCCCGGCCGCGCGCAGCAGCAACAGCGGATCGCCGCACGCCAGCGCCTTGGCGTCCGACATTTCCTGCCGAAACAGGCGCGCGCCGCGCAGCCCGGACATCAGGCCCAGCATATGGCGGACGATGCTGTTGAGCCGCGGGCCGCCGGTCGCAAGCTGGCGTTCGATGTAGGGCAGCATGGCTTCGACCACCTGCAGGCGCGTTTTGGAGAACGGCGCGTCGCCGTAATAGCGCTCGTCAAAGGCCGACATCAGCCACGGGTTGTGATATGCCTCGCGCCCGACCATCACGCCGTCGACGTGCAGCAGGTGCGTGTCGATGTCTTCCAGCGTCTTGATGCCGCCGTTGATGACGATCTCGAGCTGCGGAAAATCTTTCTTCAGCTGGTAGGCATAGTCGTACTTCAGCGGCGGTATCTCACGGTTTTCCTTCGGCGACAGTCCCTTGAGGATCGCGTTGCGCGCATGGACGATGAAGGTCCTGCAGCCGGCATCGGCGACGGTGCCGACAAAGTCGCGCACGAAATCGTACGACTCGACCTCGTCGATGCCGATCCGGTGCTTGACGGTGACATCGATGTCGACGACGTCGCGCATCGCCTTCACGCCGTCGGCCACCAGCGTCGGTTCCATCATCAGGCAGGCACCAAAGGCACCGCGCTGTACGCGCTCGGACGGGCAACCGCAGTTCAGATTGATCTCGTCATAGCCCCACTGCTGGCCGAGCTTCGCGCAATGCGCTAGCTCGTCAGTCTCGCTGCCGCCGAGCTGCAATGCGACCGGATGTTCCTCGTCGCTGAAGTCGAGGAAGCGCTGCTTGTCGCCGTGGATCACCGAGCCGGTCGTCACCATCTCGGTGTACAGCCATGTGTGCCGCGTGATCTGCCGGTGAAAGTAACGGCAATGGCGATCGGTCCAGTCGAGCATGGGTGCGACGGACAGGCGGCGGGGCGGAAGCGGTTTGCGAGTGGTGCTCATCGGGATCGGGCAGTTAGCGCTGTCGGGATTGTACTTAGTCAGAACCGGAAAAAAGAAAAGCGCCAGTCGGCGCTTTTCCCGTGGGCCTGAGGCCGCTTACGCCGCTTCCTCGCGCGACGCGCGCTTGCGCTCGTGCTCCTTCAGGTAGCGCTTGCGCAGGCGGATGCTCTTCGGCGTGATCTCGACCAGCTCGTCGTCCTCGATGAACTCGACCGCGTATTCGAGCGTCAGCTCGATCGGCGGCACCAGGCGCACCGCTTCGTCGGTGCCCGAAGCACGCACGTTGGTCAGCTGCTTGCCATTGATCGGGTTGACCACCAGATCGTTGTCGCGCGAGTGGATGCCGATAATCATGCCCTCGTACACCGGGTCGTTGTGGCTGACGAACATGCGGCCGCGATCCTGAAGCTTCCACAGGGCATAGGCAACGGCAGCGCCGTCGTCCTGCGAGATCAGCACGCCGTTGCGGCGACCGGCGAGTTCGCCCTTGTTCGGGTCGACCGGGCCGTAGGCGTCGAACACGTGACTCATCAGGCCGGTGCCGCGGGTCAGCGTCATGAATTCGCCCTGGAAGCCGATCAGGCCGCGCGCCGGAATGCGGTACTCGAGCCGCACGCGGCCCTTGCCGTCCGGCTGCATGTCCTGCAGGTCGCCGCGACGGCGACCGAGTTCTTCCATCACGCCGCCCTGGTGGACTTCCTCGACGTCGACGGTCAGGTTCTCGAACGGCTCGTGGCGGACGCCGTCGATCATTTTGAACACCACGCGCGGACGCGACACTGCCAGCTCATAGCCTTCGCGACGCATGTTCTCCAGCAGGATGGTCAGGTGCAGTTCGCCTCGGCCCGACACCTCGAAAGTGGTGTCGTCCCCGGTCGGCGCAACGCGCAGCGCCACGTTGGATTTCAGCTCGCGCTCGAGGCGCTCGCGCAGCTGGCGGCTGGTGACGAACTTGCCCTCGCGGCCAGCCAGCGGCGAAGTGTTGACGATGAAGTTCATCGTCAGGGTCGGCTCGTCGACGGTCAGCATCGGCAGCGCATCCGGGGCATCGACGGCGCAAATGGTGGAACCGATGCCGATATCCTCAAGCCCGTTGATCAGCACGATGTCGCCGGCCATGGCTTCATTGACCAGCTCGCGCTCGAGCCCCTTGAACTTCAGCACCTGGTTGATGCGGCCCTTGACCGGGGCCGAATCCGGTCCGTTCATGAACACCACATCCTGCTGCGGCTTGATCCGACCGCGCTTGATGCGACCGATGCCGATCTTGCCGACGTACGACGAATAGTCGAGCGACGAAATCTGCAGCTGCAGCGGGCCGTCGAAGTCGTCGTCGCGCACCGGCACATGCTTCAGGATCGCGTCGAACAGCGGCTTCATGTCACCCTCGCGCACTTCCGAGTCGAGGCTCGCGTAGCCATTCAGCGCGGATGCGAATACCACCGGGAAATCGAGCTGCTCTTCGGTCGCGCCCAGCTTGTCGAACAGTTCGAAGGTCGCGTTGATCACCCAGTCCGGACGCGCGCCCGGACGGTCGATCTTGTTGACGACGACGATAGGCTTCAGGCCCAGGGCGAGCGCCTTGCGGGTCACGAAACGTGTCTGCGGCATCGGGCCTTCGACCGCATCCACCAGCAGCAGCACCGAGTCCACCATCGACAGCACGCGCTCGACCTCGCCGCCGAAGTCGGCGTGGCCCGGGGTGTCGACGATGTTGATGTGCGTGCCTTCGTACTCGACCGCGCAGTTCTTCGCGAGGATGGTGATGCCGCGTTCCTTCTCGAGGTCGTTCGAGTCCATCACGCGGCTGTCCACCTGCTGGTTCTCGCGGAAGGTGCCCGACTGCTTCAGCAGCTGGTCGACCAGCGTGGTCTTGCCGTGGTCGACGTGGGCGATGATGGCGATGTTGCGCAATGCGCGTTGATTAGTGCTCATGGGGTCCTGTAACGGTACGAGACGAATTCGACAAACCCGCGAGTGTAACACGCCGGCGTGTCATTTTTATGAAAAAACCTGAGATTTCAATGACTTGGGATATTAGCCATCAGCCGCTCCGGCGCCAGCAGCGCGCCCTGCGTGAGGATCGCGGTGCCCAGCAGCACACCGTCGTCGCCGTACACGCAGACACGGCCCTCGGCCGTCGGCACGGCAATACCCTCGCGGTTCAGCGCGATCCGCTGACCCTGCCTGAACCGGCGTGCCAGTTCGACACCCAGTTGCAGCGTCGGAAATTTTGACAACAGCGCATCGACCGGCTGCAGGCTGCGAGCCCGTTGCGCCTCAGGCAAGGCGGACAAGGCCTCCAGGTCGATCGCCTGCGCGACGGACAGCGTGTCGATCGCCGTCCGGCGCAGCGCACCCAGGTGCGCACCGCAGCCGAGCGAACGTCCGATGTCCTCGCCGAGCACCCGGATATAGGTGCCCTTGCTGCAGCTGACGCGAATCTTCAGCGCCGTTGCCGAGAATTCGATCAGTTCCAGTGCATGGATGGTCACTTCGCGCGCGTCACGTTCGAGCGTCACGCCGGCACGCGCATATTCGTACAGCGGCCTGCCGTCGCGTTTGAGTGCGGAATGCATGGGCGGCACTTGCAAAATCGGGCCACGGAATGTGTCGAGGACAGCCTCGACCTGCTCCCGGCTGACATCGACTGGCCTCGATTCGAGCACCTCGCCTTCGGTGTCCCCCGTCGAGGTCGCCTGTCCGAGTTGCACGGTCGCCTCGTAGGTCTTGTCTGCCTCCAGCAGATCCTGCGCAAATTTCGTCGCCTCGCCAAAGCACAAGGGCAGCAGGCCGGTGGCGAACGGGTCGAGCGTGCCGGTATGGCCGGCCTTCTCCGCATTCAGCAGCCACTTGGCTTTCGCCAGCGCCTGCGTGCTGCTCATGCCGGCAGGCTTGTCGAGCAGCAGTACGCCATGCACGGGCACGCGCTTTCGTTTCGCGGGCAGGTTCACTCGGTGAGGCTTTACTGTTCGTCCGCGTCTTTCGCGCGGGTCGCATTCGCTTCGTCGATCAGCTTTGACAACGCAGCGCCTCGCGCGGTCGACATGTCGTGCACGAAATGCAGTTCGGGCAACGTGTGAATATGCAGCCGGCGCCCCAGTTGGGCACGCAGGAATCCTGACGCTTTCTTCAGTCCCTGCAATGTGTTCTGCACAGCGACCGGATCGTCGAGCAGCGTGGTGAAGAACACCTTCGCATGTGCATAATCGGGCGTCAGCTGCACTTCGGTCAGCGTGACCATGCCGACGCGCGGATCCTTGACCTCCATCGCGATCAGTTCGGCCAGGTCCTTCTGGATCTGGTCTGCGACGCGCTGGCTGCGGCCGGGAATGGATTTGCTGTGTTTGGCCATGGAGAGGATAAATCAAGGACACCGGATCCCGGCCTGCGCCGGGATGACGTTTTACAGGCTGCTGGCCTTCACTCCGTCACCCCGGCGCAGGCCGGGGTCCAGTGGCTTCAGGCATTACAAGGTACGCGCGACTTCCTGCACTTCGAACACTTCGAGCTGGTCGCCTTCCTTGATGTCGTTGAAGTTCTTCAGCGACAGGCCGCATTCGAAGCCGGACTTCACTTCCTTCACGTCATCCTTGAAGCGCTTCAGCGAGTCGAGTTCGCCCGTCCACACCACGACGTTGTCGCGCAGCAGGCGTACCTGCGCACCGCGCTTGACGAGACCTTCGAGCACATAGCAGCCAGCGATCGCGCCGACTTTGCTGACCAGGAACACCTGGCGAATCTCGACCAGGCCCAGCGAATGCTCGCGCTTCTCCGGTGACAGCATGCCGCCCATCGCCGCCTTGATTTCGTCGATCGCGTCGTAAATGATGTTGTAGTAGCGAATGTCGATACCGGACGTCTCGGCCAGTTTGCGGGCCGACGCGTCTGCGCGCACATTGAAGCCGAGGATGACCGCCTTCGACGCCAGCGCGAGGTTGACGTCGGATTCGCTGATGCCGCCCACGGCCGCATGCACGACCTGCACACGCACCTCGGAGGTCGACAGCTTCTGCAGCGAAGCGACCAGCGCCTCCTGAGAACCCTGCACGTCGGCCTTGATGATCAGCGGCAGGTTCTTCACCTCGCCTTCGGCCATCTGCTCGAACATGTTCTCGAGTTTTGCTGCCTGCTGCTTCGCCAGTTTCACGTCGCGGTATTTGCCCTGCCTGAACAGGGCGATCTCGCGCGCCTTGCGTTCGTCGGTCAGCACCATCGCCTCTTCGCCGGCTGCCGGCACCTCGGTCAGACCCTGGATCTCGACCGGGATCGACGGCCCTGCCTCGGCAATGTTCTTTCCGTTCTCGTCGAGCATCGCTCGCACGCGTCCGTAGGCCGAGCCGGCGAGCACGATATCGCCGCGCTTGAGCGTGCCGGACTGCACCATGATGGTGGCGACCGGGCCGCGACCTTTGTCCAGCTTCGCCTCAATCACCAGGCCCTTGGCAGGCGCCTCGACAGGTGCCTGAAGCTCAAGCACCTCGGCCTGCAGCAGCACGTTCTCGAGCAGAGTGTCGATGCCCTCGCCGGTCTTTGCCGACACCGGAATGAACGGCGAATCGCCGCCGTACGCTTCGGGCACCACCTGCTCGGCGATCAGTTCCTGAGTTACGCGCTCCGGGTTTGCGCCCGGCTTGTCGATCTTGTTGATCGCAACCACCAGCGGCACACCGGCAGCCTTCGCATGCGCGATCGCTTCCTTGGTCTGTGGCATCACGCCATCATCGGCAGCAACGACCAGAATGACGATGTCGGTCGCCTTCGCGCCGCGCGCACGCATGGCGGTGAACGCCTCGTGGCCCGGTGTGTCGAGGAAAGTGATCATGCCGCGTGGCGTTTCGACGTGATACGCACCGATATGCTGGGTAATGCCGCCGGCTTCGCCCGCGGCGACCTTCGCGCGACGGATGTAGTCAAGCAGCGAGGTCTTGCCGTGGTCGACGTGGCCCATCACGGTCACTACCGGCGCGCGCGGCTTCTGCTCGACATCAGCGTGCACTGCGCCCTCTTCGAGCAGCGCTTCCGGATCGTCCAGCTTGGCCGGATGGGCAACGTGGCCCATCTCTTCGACGACGATCATCGCGGTTTCCTGGTCGAGCACCTGGTTAATGGTCACCATCTGCCCCAGTTTCATGAGCTGCTTGATGACCTCGGCCGCCTTCACGGCCATTTTGTGTGCGAGCTCGGCGACGGTGATGGTCTCGGGCACATGGACTTCGCGCACGACGGCTTCGGTCGGCTGCTGGAAGTTCGACTCGCGATCATCATGGTGCGAATTGCGACGTCCGCGCGGGCCGGCACGCCAGCCGTCACGGCCGCCGCTGGGGGCACCACGTGTCTTCAGGCCACCCGCACCGCGCTTCTTCTCATCCTGCCAGGTCGACGACACATTGGCCGACTTGATCGACTTTTTGTCACCGGGCTTCTTGTCATCCTTCTTGTCGCCCGGCTTGGCCGCCGTCGCAGTGGTCGCCGGGCGGTGCAGCGTACCCTCGGCTCGCGCCGCCGGTGCTGCAGGCGCAGGTTCCGGCGCTTTGATGACCTTGCGCGGCTGGGCCATCATCGCCTTGATCTGGGCGACTTCATCGGCCACCGCCTTGCGCGCCCGCTCGGAGGCGGCAGCACGCTCGGCAGCTTCCTTCTCACGAGCGGCCTGCGCTGCGGCAGCCTGGGCAGCCGCGGCCTGCGCGGCGGCAGCCTGCGCTGCGGACAGCTCGTTCTTCGCAGCCTGTGCCGCGGCGATGGCAGCCGCAGACGCAGCAGCCTCGGCCTTAAGGCGCGCGGCCTCGCGTGCCTGTTCGGCTGCGCGCTCGGCTTCCAGCTGGGCCAGACGTTCCTGCTTCTCGCGCAGTTCGGCTTCCTGGCGCGCGATCAGCTCGGCCTGACGACGCGCCTCTTCCGCGCGGCGCTCGCGCTCCGCCTCGTCGATCGTCGCGGCCGCAGGCGCTGCCGGGTCGACCTCGGTGGCCACCGGCATATCGTCGCGCTTGACGAACGTGCGCTTCTTGCGAACTTCGACCTGGATGGTGCGCGACTTGCCGCTGGCATCCGCCTGCTTGATCTGGGTGGTTTCCTTGCGGGTCAGGGTGATCTTCTTCTTCTCGCCATCCGCGGCGACACCATGCACCTTGCGCAAATGCCCGAGCAGCTTGTCCTTGTCTTCCTTCGACAACTGATCATCGACCGAGAGCTTCTCCACACCCGCGTCACGCAGCTGCCGGAGCAGCACATCGGCCGGCATTTTCAGCTCGGTGGCAAACTGGGCTACGTTGTTACTCGCCATTCAATCCTCTTTTCTTGTGACGCGTTGGGATGATGATCCGATCGCTTACTTGCTCTCTGCGACGCTCCAGACCCGCGCCTGCAGCGCCTTCGCATGGTCGTCATATTTGGCGTCGATCAGGCGCATTTCATCGTCCGTCACATCCTTGAACTCTTCATCGATCAGCTGGCGTGCGCGGTCGGTCGGCAGCGCGAGGATCGCACCGAATTCGTCGTATGCAAGATTCGCGAACTGCTCGAGCGTCTTCACGCCCGCAAGTCCGAGCTTGCCGGCAATGGCACGATCCATGCCCTCGAGGTTGACCAGCGCATCGTCCATGCCCTCGAGGCCTTCCTCGGATGCGATCGCCTCGGTCACCAGCGCGTCGCGCGCGCGGTTGCGCAACTCGTTCACGGTGTCCTCGTCGAACGCCTCGATCTCGAGCATCTCCTGAATCGGCACGTAAGCGATCTCTTCCAGCGTCGAGAAGCCTTCCTGCGCGAGGATGTCGGCGACTTCCTCGTCGACATCGAGCTTTTCCATGAACAGCGCCCGGATGGCCGCCGTCTCGGAGGCTGCCTTGTCGGCAGATTCCTCGGCGGTCATGATGTTGATCTGCCAGCCGGTTAGTTCGCTCGCGAGGCGAACGTTCTGGCCGCCGCGACCGATGGCGATCGCGAGGTTCTCCTCGTCGACCACCACGTCCATCGCATGCTTGTCCTCGTCGACCACGATCGACGATACGTTCGCCGGCGCCAGCGCACCGATCACGAACTGCGCCGGATCGTCGGACCACAGCACGATGTCGACGCGCTCGCCGCCGAGTTCGCCGGTGACGCTTTGCACGCGCGAACCGCGCATGCCGACGCAGGTACCGATCGGGTCGATCCGCTTGTCGGTCGTATAGACTGCGATCTTCGCGCGCACGCCGGGATCGCGAGCGGCCGACTTTATCTGCAGCAGGTCTTGCTCGATCTCGGGAACTTCAAGCTCGAACAGCTTCATGATGAATTCGGGCGCGGTGCGCGACAGGATCACCTGCGGGCCGCGCGCATTGCGGTCGATGCGCAGGATGTATGCGCGCACGCGGTCGCCGATGCGCAGGTTCTCCTTCGGGATCATCTGGTCGCGCGGGAGGCGCGCCTCGATCTTGCCCGATTCGACGATCGCATCGCCACGCTCCATGCGCTTGATGGTCCCGGTGACGAGCGCATCGCCACGCTCGAGGAAATCGGCCAAAATCTGCTCGCGCTCGGCGTCACGGATCCGCTGCAGCACGACCTGCTTGGTGTCCTGCGCAAAGCGGCGACCGAAGTCGACCGACTCGATCGGCTCTTCGATGTAGTCGTCGACTTCGATATCGTCGATCTGCTCGCGGGCCTCGAACAGCAGGATCTCCTGGTCAGGCTGCTGCAGGCCGGCTTCGTCCGGCACCACGTGCCAGCGGCGGAAGGACTCGAATTCACCGGTCTCGCGGTCGATGGATACGCGAATGTCGACCTCGCCCTCGTAGCGCTTCTTCGTGGCCTGTGCAAGCGCATGCTCGAGCGCGCCAAACACGACTTCCTTGTCGACGTTCTTTTCACGCGCCAGCGCATCGACCAGCAACAAAATTTCGCGACTCATTTACGGCTCCTGAAATCCACTTTCGGCACCAAGCGTGCCTTGTCCACTTCCGCCAGCGAGAACTCCAGCATCGCCGGCCCATCATTTCCTTCAAACTCAAGCTTCAGGGTGTCGCCCTCGGGCTCGTGCAGGATGCCCTGAAATGACTTGCGATTTGCAGCGGCTGGCATCGCCATGCGCAGCTTGACCACCGCCTCCTGCCCGGCAAATCGCACATAATCGGCCAGCTTTTTCAGCGGCCGGTCCAGCCCCGGCGACGACACCTCGAGCCGCTCGTAATTGGCGTTCTCGACCGTCAGCACATGCAGCAGCTGGTGCGTGACCTTTTCGCAGTCCTCGACGGTCACAGGACGGTCTTCATCGGGCATCGTGTCGATGTAAACGCGCAGCAGGCCGCGTGCAGCCAGTTCGAAATCGACCAGCTCGTAACCCATGCCGGTCACCGTTTTCTCAATCAGCGCAGCCAACACCTGACATCACTCCAATCACACCAAATGCACGATGCCGTATCGTGCCGACCCGAAGCTTCGCGGACGTGAGACTCTGTCAAGACAGGCTTCGCGTTCGAGAAAAAAAAAATGGGCATCTGCCCATCTTTTTATGCTCCCTGTCCGGCAGGGCTCGCATCGGCCAAGCGCCAATACGAACCTCCGGCAGCTTTGTTAAGTCCCTGATTATATTCGATCAGGCCTTTTGCCGCAACGCGGGATCCGGCGGGTCCGTTATCAAATCAGGAACTTCACCGTTTCGTCAGCCGCGCCCTCGGCGACGCTGCCCCATGCCGAAACTGTCAGGCGACCACACGCCCACGGCTGCAGCGGCGGCATTTCCGCGCCGCTGGCCACCGCGCTGGTTGCGGCCATTGCCGGCGATCGACGGGAAGCCGAGCGCTGTCTGCAGCGGATCCGGCTGGCGCGGGCGCTTCTGGCCCTGCGCTGCTTTGTTGCCGTTACGGCCACCTTGCCCCTGCCCCTGCCCCTGCGGCCTGCCCTTGCCCTGCTGCGGCTGCCGGCTTTTCTCGAGGCCGCTGGCTGCCATCAGGTTGCGCACCGCATGCTCATCCAGTTCGTCCCAGCGCCCGCGCTTGAGGTTGCTCGGCAAGGTCAGCGCACCGTAGCGGGTACGGATCAGGCGCGACACCGTCAGACCGACGGCTTCGAACATCCGGCGCACTTCGCGGTTGCGGCCTTCGGAGATGGTCACCCGATACCACTTGTTGACACCCTCGCCGCCGCCATCGGCAATCTTGTTGAAGTTGGCCGGACCATCGTCGAGCTCAACACCCGATAGCAGCTTCTGGCGCATGCCCTCCTCAAGTTCGCCGAGTGTGCGGACCGCGTACTCTCGCTCAATGTTGTAGCGTGGATGCATCAGCCGGTTCGCCAGGTCCCCGGAGGTGGTGAACAGCAGCAAGCCCTCGGTATTAAAGTCCAGGCGGCCGACCGCGAGCCATTTGCCGGCCTTGATCGATGGCAGGCGGTCGAACACTGTAGCGCGCCCCTCCGGATCGCTGCTGCTGACGATTTCGCCAGCCTGCTTGTGATACACGAGCACCCGGGGCGGCTTGCTGCTGACCTTGCGCTGGATGAGCTTGCCGTTGATGCGTACCTGGTCGGTGGGCAGGATGCGCTGGCCGATGTGGGCCGGCTCGCCATTGACCGATACCCGACCGGCAATGATCAGTTCCTCCATGTCGCGCCTCGAGCCGAGGCCTGCCTCGGCCAGCACCTTGTGCAATTTGGGCGCGTCATCGTCAGCCGTCAGGTCGCGCCGTGCCGGCTTGGTCGGGCCGCTGCGGCTGTTGCTGGCATCGACCGCCTGATCGAATGCATCGGAGGTCACGAAGCTGAAGATCGCATCCGCATCGCCGCCGGCAGAGCGCTGGCCCTGCTTGCCAGCGGTCGCGCGGCCGGGCTTGCCGGACTGGCCCGGCTGGCCCTGCCGCTTCCCCCGGCTACGCTCCGGCGTCCCCTTGCCCTCTGTCGCGGGCACAGCCTCCGGCTTCTGGCGAGTCTCGGCGGAGGCAGCCTCGCCGGCCCGCTCCGCGCCACGCGAGCGACGCAGCGAACGCGGTCCGCGAACGCCGCGACGGGCGTTCTTGCGGGCGTCCGACTTGGTTTCGGAATCGACAGGCGTGCCGGATGCCGGCTCTGCGCTGTCGGCAATGGCCGGCGTCAACGGGTTGTCATTGGGATTGTGCACTGTCATGTTTTGCTTCTGGCAGGGTTGCGTCAGGCGTACCGGCATCCACGCGGGTATCGCGGCTCAGTTCAGGCTCTTCTGGCCTTTGTCCGGAAACCTCTTCATCCGTTCCGGCCGGACCTTCCTTGGTTGAATCCAGCGCGTCGGCCAACGAGGCCTGAGCCATGTCAGGCTCGGCGTCGCTCTGCGCGACAACGACGGATTGCACGTCAGCAGACGGGTCGGCCTCGACAAAATCGATCGAGGCCTGATCCAGCGTCGCCTGGAGATTCTGCTCCATAGCCTGGACCGCATTCTCGGGGCCGCCCGGCAGGTTGTCCTGACCGACCTGCTGCAGCGGGGGCAAGCCGTCCAGCGACGAAAGGCCGAGATCATCGAGGAACTGACGCGTAGTCGCCAGCAGCGCGGGCCGCCCCGGCACATCGCGATGGCCGATCACATCCACCCAGCCTCGGTCTTCGAGCATCTTGATCGTCTGCGAATTCACTGCAACGCCGCGGATCTCTTCAATGTCGCCACGCGTCACGGGCTGTCGGTAAGCAATGATGGCCAGCGTTTCCAGCGTGGCACGCGTGTACTTTGGCGGCTTTTCTGGATGTAGCCGGTCGAGGAAAATCTTCATCTCCGGGCGGCTCTGGAAGCGCCAGCCGGTAGACAACTGCACCAGTTCGATGCCGCGGTCCGCCCACTCCTGCTGCAGTTCGCCGAGGATGGCCTTGATCGCTTCGGCCTCAAGCGCGGACTCATCGCCATCGCTTGGGCCGGCAAACAATTTCTTCAGGTCGCTGACCGCCATCGCCTCATGGGCACACAGCAGTGCCGTTTCGAGGACTTTTTTCGCCTCAGCTGTATTCATCTACGATTCTTGTCGTGCAGGTTGGTTGCAGTGAGCAGCTTCAAATCAGGGCCTGCATCAAGGAGGCAGCAGGCAGTCTTTTGTTGAGATGTGATGCTGGCGAACCAGAGGCCGGCTTGTGGAATTTTTCTGTGGCCGCTGGCGTGCTGTGCGCCGGTAAGACTTGCGGGCCGCCGTCATGGCAGCGGGTTCGGGCACTGCATGCGGACCGCGTCGCCGTTGATTATAGGCCACTTCAACAGGCTTGTCATTGCCTCCAGGCGCCGGGACGCCGTCGGCCTCGCACGCGAACCCAAAACAAAAAGGCCCGGAAAACAGAACCGGGCCTTTTCTGAACTGGTTGCGGGGACAGGATTTGAACCTGTGACCTTCGGGTTATGAGCCCGACGAGCTGCCAGACTGCTCCACCCCGCGTCTGAAGAATGAAAGTATAGCGCGTATTAAACCGCGGCGCAACGCTTTATTGCGACGCGAATTGCATAATCGCGGTGGATGCTACACTCGACGCCATCAAACGCCTTTTTGAAGCAAGCGACAACTGACTGTCAATCCCGATGAATTTTTGCTCCGACTGCGGAAACCCCGTATCGCTGGCCGTGCCGCCCGACGACAACCGAATGCGGCATATATGCGGCCATTGCGGAACAGTCCACTACCAGAACCCGAAACTGGTGGTCGGCAGCATTCCTCTCTGGACTGGCGAGGGCCAGCCGCAAGTGCTGCTGTGCAGGCGCGCGATCGAGCCAAGGCGCGGCTATTGGACCCTGCCGGCGGGGTTTATGGAGAACGAGGAGACCACCGAAGAAGCGGCGCAACGCGAAACGCTGGAAGAGGCCGGCGCACGCATAGCGCTGCAGGGCTTGTTCACCATGCTGAACGTGCCCCATGTGCATCAGGTCCATCTGTTCTATCGCGCTGAACTCCTGGACCTGTCGTTCTCGGCCGGCACCGAGAGCCTGGAAGTGCGGCTATTCAGCGAAGCAGAGATCCCTTGGGAGGAGGTCGCCTTTCCCACCGTTTGGCAGACACTGCAGCTCTTCTTCAGTGACCTCAACGCGCAGCCGGAGGGCCGCGCCTTTGGCTTCCACTGTATGGATATCCGGCGGCGCCTGCCGGCTGAACGCAACGCTTGAATGCGCGGTCATCAAGGGGCCGCGCGCCGCCCCTTGGATTTCGGAGGACGCACGTGATTCACCAGCTGACCTCGCGTTCCGGCGTTGCGGTGATCTTGTGGACCGACAGGTCGGCACCCTCGTATTCCTCCTCGGGATCAAGCCGTATGCCGACCAGCACTTTCAGCGCGCCATAGACCGCGAGGCCTCCCGCCGATGCGATCGCGATCCCCATCGTCGTGCCCGCCAACTGGGACAGCAGCGATACGCCCCCCAGGCCGCCCAGTGCGGTCGAGCCGAAGATGCCGGCAGCGATCCCGCCCCACGCGCCGCACAAGCCGTGCAGCGGCCATACGCCGAGCACGTCGTCGATCTTCCAGCGGTTCTGCGTGAGAGTAAACAGCAACACAAAGATCATGCCGCCCATGCCGCCGGTGACCAGCGCGCCAATGGGATGCATCAGATCGGAGCCCGCGCACACGGCGACCAGCCCGGCCAGCGGCCCGTTGTAGGCAAAACCAGGGTCGTTTTTGCCGAGCAGGACCGCGACCAGCGTACCGCCGACCATTGCCATCAGCGAGTTCATCGCGACCAGGCCGTTCATCTTGTCCAGCGTCTGCGCGCTCATCACGTTGAAGCCGAACCAGCCTACTGTGAGAATCCATGCACCCAGCGCGAGGAACGGTATGCTGGACGGCGGATGGGCGGCCATGCCTCCGTCCTTTGTATAGCGGCCGCGACGCGAACCGAGCAGAATCACCGCCGGCAATGCCGCCCAGCCACCGAACGCATGCACAACGACCGAGCCGGCGAAGTCATGGAAGGGCGCGCCAAAACTCGCCTCGAGCCAGCCCTGCACTCCGAAGCGCTGGTTCCATGCAATCCCCTCGAAAAACGGGTAGGCGAGGCCCACGAGCAGTGCGGTGGCCACCAGTTGCGGATGAAAGCGCGCACGCTCGGCGATACCGCCTGAGATGATCGCCGGGATGGCCGCCGCAAAGGTCAGCAGGAAAAAAAACTTCACCAGCTCAAAGCCATTGCGCTCTGCCAGCATCTCTGCGCTGCCGAAGAAGTGCACGCCATAAGCGATGCCGTAAACAACGAAAAAGTAGGCGATGGTCGAGATGGCGAAATCGACTAAGATTTTGACGAGAGCGTTCACCTGATTCTTCTTGCGCACGGTACCGAGCTCCAGAAAAGCAAAGCCGGCGTGCATTGCAAGAATCATGATGGCGCCCATCATGATGAATAGGCTGTCCGCGCCGTTGCGGAAGGCATCCATAGGTCTCCCCTTTTATGTGCAGGAATAATGTAAAAGAACTGCGTTGAAGCAAATTCTGTTCCGCAATTGTGCGCTGGATCAATTACACGCAAGCCATTGTTTTAATATATGTTTTTTTCATTTCATCAGGAATGAGGCTCGCATTCGCACCTGAAGAGTGCGTCATGGCCGTCCGAATTGGTGAACATGCCCATCCCCTGGCTTGACACGGATTCTCCGTTCCCCGACCCGGCAACCGCACTCACGGAACGGGATGGCGCCGCCGGCCTGCTGGCTGCCGGTGCCGACCTGTCTCCGCAACGCCTGCTGGCTGCCTACCGGCAAGGGATCTTTCCCTGGTTCTCGGAACACCAGCCGATACTCTGGTGGAGTACTGATCCGCGGATGGTGCTGCGGACGGCCGACTTCCATGTTTCGCACAGCCTTCGAAAGACGCTGAAGAAAATTGACCGCAGCCTTCTCGCCGGAGGACCCTGGGAACTGCGCTTCGACAGCGCATTCGGCAGCGTGATGCGTGCGTGTGCCGCGCCGCGCGAAGACCAGGATGGCACCTGGATTTCGCCGCAAATTATCGAAGGCTATCTCGGCCTGCACCGCCTCGGCCATGCGCACTCTGCCGAGCTTTGGCATGCGGGTCGCCTGGTGGGCGGCGCTTACGGCGTCTGCATCGGTCGCATGTTCTTCGGCGAATCCATGTTCGCGCGCATGCCGGACGCGTCCAAGGTGGCGCTGGCCTATCTGGTGCACTTCCTGCGGAGCGAAGGTGTGCAGATGATCGACTGCCAGCAGGAGACCTCGCACCTCGCATCGCTGGGCGCGCGACCGATGTCGCGCAGCGCCTTTCTCGAGCAAATGAGGCCGGCGCTGGACAAACCCCCAATAACGAGATGGGAACCCCGGCCGCTGGCCGATGGATTTTTCGACGGAAATGCCGTAAACAAAGCTTTGCAAGGCGGCGCGGGATCGGTGTAAATTTGCCCAATGACCCACCTCAAGGACCTGCCCTTCTCGACCCTGCAGTTCTATGCGACTGCACCCTATCCGTGCAGCTACCTCGAGCACCGGCAGGCGAGGTCGCAGGTCGCCACACCGTCCCACCTGATCAATGCCGATGTCTACTCCGAGCTGGTGAAGAACGGTTTCCGGCGCAGCGGCATCTTCACTTATCGTCCGTATTGCGACGGTTGCCAGGCCTGTACGCCGGTGCGCGTGAATGTGGGCGGCTTCGTGGCCAATCGCAGCCAGCGGCGCGCGTGGAAGCAGCACGGCGAACTGGTTACTTCGGTGTCCCGGCTCGCCTATGTGCATGAGCACTACGAGCTTTACCTGCGCTACCAGTCGGTACGGCATGCGGGCGGCGGCATGGACCAGGACAGTCGCGACCAGTATGCGCAGTTCCTTTTGCAAAGCAAGGTCAACACGCGGCTGGTCGAGTTCCGGGACGCGCAGGGCGTGCTGCGCATGGTCAGCATCATCGACGTACTCGATGACGGCCTGTCGTCGGTCTACACCTTCTTCGATCCGGACCTGCCGAAAACCAGCTACGGCACCTACAACGTGCTGTGGCAAATCGAACAGGCACGGCAGCTGAATATGCCCTACGTCTACCTCGGCTACTGGATCGCCGACAGCGACAAGATGCGCTACAAGATCAACTTCCGGCCAATCGAGGCACTGCGTCGCGGACGCTGGGAAGCAATGGACACCTGAGTGTCCGTTAGAATGGGCGGGCTTTTGTCAATGACTGCCCTATCGTGTCCGACCGCCTACTTTATTCGCTCGCCCGCCCCCTGCTGTTCTCCCTTGATCCCGAGACCGCACACAACCTGACACTTCCCGCATTGCGTACTGCAGCCGGACTCGGCATCACGGGCCTGCTGTCGCGCCCGCGCCCCGATCCGCGCACGGTCATGGGACTGACGTTTCCGAACCCGGTAGGTCTGGCCGCAGGCCTCGACAAGGACGGCGCCTATATCGATGGCCTGGCGGCTCTCGGCTTCGGCTTCATCGAAGTCGGCACGGTCACACCCCGCGCGCAGCCCGGCAACCCGAAACCGCGCATGTTCCGCCTGCCGAAGGCGAATGCACTGATCAACCGGATGGGCTTCAACAATGGCGGTGTGGATGCTTTCGTGCGTAACGTGCAGTCGTCGCGCTTCTATCAGGAAAAGCAGGGCATCCTCGGCCTGAACATCGGCAAGAATGCCGATACGCCGATCGAGCGTGCCACCGACGACTACCTGACCTGCCTCGAGAAGGTCTACCCGTACGCGGCCTATGTCACAGTCAACATCTCCTCGCCGAACACCAAGAACCTGCGCCAGCTGCAGCAGGCAAGCGAACTGGACGACCTGCTGTACCGCCTGAAACAATCGCAGGCAGCCCTGGCAGACCGCCATGCGCGCTACGCGCCGATCGTGCTGAAGATTGCACCCGACCTCGACGACGAACAGGTCAAGACCATCGCCGCTGCGCTGCTGCGCCACAAGATGGACGGTGTGATCGCCACCAACACCACCATCACCCGCGAGGCAGTCAAAGGATTGCCGCACGCAGACGAGACCGGCGGCCTGTCGGGTGCCCCGGTGCTCACCGCGTCAAACCGGGTAATCAGTGCACTGCGCGGGGAACTCGGCGAGGAAGTGCCGATCATCGGCGTCGGCGGCATCCTGTCGGGCGAGGATGCGCGAGCCAAGATCGATGCCGGCGCCAGCCTGGTGCAGCTGTATACCGGGCTCATCTACCGCGGACCGGCGCTGGTCCGCGAGTGCGCGGCCGCGCTGGCTGGCTGATCCTGATTATTACAACGACCACGGAGACAAGCATGGAGAAGACACGCCTTGGCGCCAGCGAACTCGAGGTATCGAAGATCTGCCTCGGTACCATGACCTTCGGTGAGCAGAATTCCGAAGCCGAAGGCCACAGCCAGCTCGACTACGCGCTCGAGCGCGGCATCAATTTTATTGATACCGCCGAAATGTACCCGGTGATGCCGCGCGCGGAGACCACCGGCGCGACCGAGCGCATCATAGGCACTTGGCTGAAAAAATCAGGCCGTCGCAAAGACGTGATACTTGCGACCAAAATTGCCGGACCGTCGCAAATGAAATGGATACGCGAGGGCGGCAGCAACTTCGACCGCAAGAACATCCGTGCGGCGATCGAAGCCAGCCTGCAGCGACTGCAGACCGATTATGTCGACCTCTACCAGCTGCACTGGCCGAGTCGCAACGTGCCAGTGTTCGGCCAGCTATTCTTCGACCCGCAGCGCGAGCGGCCCTGCGTGCCGATCGAGGAAACCCTGTCGGCACTGAAGGAACTGGTCGACGAAGGCAAGGTGCGTTACGTCGGCGTGTCCAACGAGAGCGCATGGGGGGTGTCCGAATTCGTGCGCATCGCGGATCAGGCAGGACTGCCACGGATCGCCTCGATCCAGAATGCCTATCATCTGGCGAACCGCCAGTTTGAAGGCGGCATCGATGAAGCCTGCTATCGCAGCAACGTCAGCCTGCTCGCGTACAGTCCGCTGGCCTTCGGCCAGCTGACCGGAAAATACATCGAGAACCCGAATGCGAGCGGTCGCCTGACCCTCTTCCCGCCGAACTGGAGCCCGCGCTATTTGCGCCCGCGCGTGGTGGAGGCCACGAAGCGCTACATGAAAATCGCAGCAGACAATGGCATGACGGTGACCGAGCTGGCACTTGCGTGGTGCTACAGCCGCTGGTTCATTGCGTCCACCATCATCGGCGCCACCAGCATCGAACAGCTGAAATACGATATCGATGCGTACTCCATCAGGCTGTCGGACGAGGTAGTGAAGGCGGTGAACGAGGTACACCTCGAGTTCACGAATCCGGGAATGTAAGCGCCCGCGTGAGACGGGCGGCGCGCAATGCGCCGTCCTTCAAAAAACCAGCAGCGGGTACAGCACCACGCCCCAGGTAATCAGCGCGAATACGGTGCTCAGCAAAACCGCTGCGCTGCCGAGATCCTTCGCGTTTTTCGACAGGGCATGACGATCGAGCGACACGCGATCCACCACCGCTTCGATGGCTGAATTCAGCAGCTCGACCACCAGCACCAGTAGCAGCACGCCGACCAGCGCAAGCTTCTCGAGCCGCGTCACCGGGAGCATCAGCGCGATCACGATGCCGGGCACTGCGATCATCAGCTCCTGACGGAATGCGTGCTCGTAGCGCCAGGCAGTACGCAGTCCGTCAAGCGAATAAAGGAAGGCGGAAAAGATTCGCCTGAAACCGCTTTTGCTCTTGAATTCGCTGATGTGCTGCTGGCTGTCGGACATGGGTCAGGACGATCGTCGCTCTCGATAAAGCTCCCGGAAGGTCTTGCCCGACGGAGCTGGCATGTCGCGATTATCAGTCCAACCGCCGGCACCCGGCAATGAATGGATCATCTTCCCGCTGCCGCCCCACAGCTTCAGCACTCGCGCGGCCATTGTAGTGGCAAAGCGATAAAGCTTCGGCCGCTTGGCAAAGAAGGCCCAGACTTCGAATGCCACATATTCAAACCGCGGCCGCAGGCCTTTCTTGAACTGCTTCTCGCGCAGTTTGCGCAGCAGGTCGGGCAGCGGGATCTTCACCGGGCACACCACATGACATTCACCGCATAGCGTCGACGCCTGCGGCAGGTCCATCGCATTTTCGACGCCGACATAGGACGGCGTCAGCACGCTGCCCATCGGGCCCGGATAGACCCAGCCGTAGCTGTGGCCACCGATCTTCTGATAAACCGGGCAATGGTTCATGCAGGCGCCGCAGCGAATGCAGCGCAGCATCTCTTCGAACTCCGAGCCAACCAGTCCGGTGCGGCCTGCGTCTACCAGAACGAAATACATGTGCTCGGGGCCGTCCTGGTCGTTGGCGCCGCGCGGTCCGGTCAGCAGCGAGAAGTAGTTCGAGATCGACTGCCCTGTCGCCGAGCGCGGCAGCAGGCGCATCACGGTCGCCAGATCGGACAGCGTCGGCAGCACCTTCTCGATCCCCGTGACCACCACATGCACCTTCGGCGGCACGATGGTGCACATGCCCTCGTTGCCCTCATTGGTCACAACTGCAACCGACCCCGATTCGGCGATGATGAAATTACCTCCGGTGACGCCCATGTCGGCCGACAGGAAATGCGGACGAAGCACTTCGCGCGCTTCGCGCGTCATCTCCGGAATGTCGTTCAGGCGCGGCTTGTTGTGCACCTTCGCAAACAGGTCGGCAATTTCGTCCTTGTCCTTGTGGACCACCGGCGCAATGATGTGCGACGGTGCCTCGTTGTCGTTGATCTGCAGGATGTACTCGCCGAGATCGGTCTCGATCGGCGTTACGCCGACCGCTTCAAGTGCGCGGTTCAGCTGCATCTCCTCAGAGACCATCGACTTCGACTTGATGACCTTTTTCACTTCATGCTTCTGCGCGATCTGCACGACCAGCTTCGACGCTTCTTCGGCAGTCTGCGCATAAAGCACCGTTGCGCCGCGCCGGGTGGCTTCCTGCTCGAAGGTCGCAAGCCACACGTCGAGGTTCTTGATGGCGCGCATGCGGCGCTCGATCGCGGCGTCGCGCGTGCCTTCGAAATCGTCGAGCTCGGTGATCGCGCTGGCGCGCGCAGTGACGAACTTGGTCGCCAGTTTTTTCAGGTTCTGCTGCAACCTAACGTCTGCCAGTTTCTGGCCGGCGCGCGCCTTGAAATGCATGGACTGGACTTGCATCATGCGTCTCCTGCGAGTACCTGGGCGACATGCAGCACCCGGGTGGTGTTATCGCCGGTGCGACGCAGCCGGCCTTCGATATTGAGCATGCAACCGAGGTCGCCAAGCACGACTGCGTCGGCACCGCTGGCATGGATGTTTTCGCATTTCTCATCGACGATCGCCGTAGAGATGTCTCCGTACTTGACTGCAAACGTGCCGCCGAAACCGCAGCACTGGCGAGCCTGCGCCATTTCTTTCAGCTCGACGCCTTCGCGGCGGGCAAGCAGCTCGCGCGGCTGGCGCTGCACGCCTAGCTCGCGCAAGCCGCAGCAGGAGTCATGGTAAGTGACGGTGCCCTTGAACGCCCCCGGCTGCGCGGCGGGCAGCTTGTCGAGCTTGACCACGGTCGCGAGGAAATCGGTCAGCTCATAGACGCGATCCTTGATCTTCGCGTAGCGTCCCTGCAGACCGGGATGGCCGGCAAACAGATCGTCGTAGTGGGTCTTGATGGTGCCGCCGCAGGAGCCGGACGGTATAACGATGTAATCGAAGCTCTCGAACTCATCGAGGAATTTGGCCGCCAGTTCGCGCGCAGCGTCCTTGTTGCCGCCGCTGTAGGCAGGCTGTCCGCAGCAGGTCTGGTTCTCGGGCACGACCACATCGCAACCAGCCGCTTCGAGCAGCCGCAGCGCAGAAAAACCGATTTCGGGCCGCATGACGTCCACGAGGCAAGTCACCATCAATCCAACACGCATGAAATTGTCCTGTTCCGATGCCATTTGCTGAAGGCTTTATTATCTGATGAGTGGGCTGTTAACCGAACAGATGACAGGCATGAAATAAATTTGAGCGATGCAACGCTGAAGCAAAGCCCACGCAAGAAAGAAGGCTGCGCGCCGGTTCCTCACCGGCGTCATCGCCGACGCCGAAACGCGGAAGTGCTTGTGACGAATTTTCACATTGTGGTATAACCACTCCATTGCATCGCACCAATTCCTTCGATGAAAGCCGACGCCCGCGTTCCCTCCGACAAAACTTCCATCCAGGTGATCGAGCGGATGATGACGCTGCTTGATGCGCTTGCGGAACACCCGGACCCGGTCAGCCTGAAAGACCTGTCGGCTGCCACCGGCCTGCATCCGTCGACAGCGCACCGCATCCTGAACGACATGGTCGCCAAGCGTTTTGTCGACCGCGCAGAGCCAGGAAGCTACCGACTCGGCATGCGGTTGCTCGAACTCGGCAACATCGTCAAAAGCCGGCTCAACGTGCGGGAAGCGGCGCTGTCGTTCATGCAGGCGCTGCACCGCAAAACGCAGCAGACAGTAAATCTGTCGGTGCGACAGGGCGACGAGATCGTTTACATCGACCGCGCATTTTCGGAGCGCTCGGGCATGCAGGTGGTGCGGGCCATTGGAGGCCGCGCGCCGCTGCACCTGACGTCGACCGGCAAGCTGTTTCTGTCGGTGGACGATGCGAAGGCGGTGCGCTCGTACGCGACCCGAACAGGTCTTGCCGGACATAACAAGAATTCGATCACCGATCTAACTAAACTGGAACGCGAGTTGTCGCTCGTGCGTGCGCGCGGCTATGCGCGCGACAACGAAGAGCTTGAGCTTGGCGTACGCTGCATGGCAGCGGGCATCCGGGACGATGGCGGCCGTCTGATCGCCGGCCTGTCGATCTCGGCGCCGGTCGACCGGCTGAAAGACGAGTGGCTGGAAGACCTGATCGCCACTGCGAACGACATTTCTGCTGTGCTTGGCTACCGGACGGCAGCGAGCGCGTAAAGCGCGAGTCAACAGTCGGAAAAAAAGCGAACCCTCGGGTTCGCTTTGTTGCTTGAAGCGCCTTAACTGCGCTTGGCCGTACGCTCGGACATCACCGACGCACCGCGATTCTCCAGCCACTTGCGAATGCGTCCGGCATCGGCAAGACGCGACTGCTTGCTCTTCGAATCGAGGAAGATCATCACGACCGGGCGACCGGATACGTGTACCTGCATCACCAGGCAGCGCCCCGCCTCGGAAATATAGCCCGTCTTCTGCAGGCCGATCTCCCAATCAGGCCGTTCGACCAGACCATTCGAATTACGATATTCGAGCGTACGGCCACCAGGATCGACTGCATACCGGCTATCCGTCGAGTACTGCCGGATCAGCGGATGCTGGTAAGCCGCGACCACCAGCTTCGCAAGATCGCGCGCGCTGGAGACGTTGCCGCTGTTGAGTCCGGTGGAGTCGGCGAAGCGGGAACTGGTCATGCCAAGCTCGCGAGCCTTGTCATTCATCGCGGCGACGAATGCACGGATGCCGCCCGGGTAGTGGCGTCCGAGCGCGGAGGCGGCACGGTTCTCGGAGCTCATCAGCGCAATGTGCAGCATGTTCGCACGCGACAGCTGCGAACCGACGCGCAGGCGCGAATGGCTGAACTTTTCGCGGTCGACGTCCTCTTCGGTGACCGTGAGCATCTCATCGAGGTCCTGATTGGCCTCGACCACCACCAGACTGGTCATCAGTTTGGTGATGGAAGCGATCGGCAGGGCAACGCCGGCATTTTTTTCGAAAAGCACCTCGTTGCTTGTCTGGTCGAGCACCAGTGCCACGTTCGAACTGAGTTCGAGCGGATCACGCGTCAGATGAAGTCCCGCAAGGTCGCCGGCGGTCAGCACCGGCGGCACGCCCGCCACCGCAGAAGCGAATGCAACACGCTGGCTGGCAGGCTTGCGCTTGCCCGAATAAGTCGCATGGATGACCCGCGGCTTGCGCGCCTTGGCGGACTTGGGCACAGCTTTGTTGCCGGCATGCGCTTGCTTGCCCGCAGCCGCTTTCTTGCCGCTCGCCGCCGATTTCTGAGGATGTGCGGCGTGAACCACCGGCAGAGCAACAACTGCGGCCAATGCGATGACCAGCGCCTCGAGAGAAAACCCGCGCATCCAAAACCCCGGAATGAAGACCTGAAAATTTCTTGCAGTGTAGCAAAAACGTGAAAATCCGCAAGTAAATGATGGAGTTAGAAGCAATAATTAAACAGGTTTATCAGCCCTTATTACGCCAGATCAATGTTTTTAATCAACTAATTTACGCTATTACAAAGCGCGCTCGCGATGGCTTTCCCGAGCTCAATTGTGGTTCCCTTGCCGCCCATGTCCGGGGTCAGCGGTGCCTCCGCGGGACCGGTCTTCAATACCTGCTCGATCGCGCTGACGACAGCTGCTGCTGCCTCTGCGTGCCCGAAGTGTTCCAGCATCAGCGCCGCCGACCAGATCTGGCCGACCGGATTGGCGATGCCCTTGCCGGCAATGTCGGGCGCCGAACCATGCACCGGTTCGAACAGTGACGGATACCTGCCCTCCGGATTGATGTTGGCGGATGGCGCGATCGCGATCGTGCCGGTGCAGGCCGGCCCGAGGTCGGAGAGGATGTCGCCGAACAAATTGGACGCAACCACCACATCGAACCAGTCCGGGTGCCGAACGAAATGGGCGCACAGGATATCGATGTGGTACTTGTCGCACTTTACGTCCGGGTAGGCGCGCGACATTTCCGCGACCCGCTCATCCCAGTACGGCATGGTGATCGAGATCCCGTTCGACTTGGTGGCCGACGTGAGATGGCCGCCCCGCTTGCGGGCCAGTTCGAACGCGAACTTCAGCACGCGATCGGTGCCCTCGCGCGAGAACACGCTCTGCTGGAACACGATCTCGCGCGGCGTGCCTTCGTACATCCGGCCGCCAACTGACGAGTACTCGCCTTCGGTGTTTTCGCGCACCACCACAAAGTCAATCTCGCCCGGCCGGCGATCGGCCAGCGGCGACGGCACGCCGGGCATCAGCCGGCACGGGCGAAGGTTGATGTACTGGTCGAACTCGCGCCGGAATTTGAGCAGCGAACCCCACAGCGATATATGGTCGGGCACCGTCGCCGGCCAGCCCACCGCGCCGAAGAAGATCGCATCCTTTGGCAGCAGTTGCTCCTTCCAGTCATCCGGCATCATCTGCCCATGCTTTGCAAAATAATCGCAGCTCGCAAAATCCAGGTGCTCAATATCGAGCGCAATGCCAAATTTGCGTGCTGCCTCATCGAGCACGCGCAGACCCTCGGGCATCACTTCCTTGCCGATGCCGTCACCGGCGATTACTGCAATCTTCTTCATGCAATCACTCCGGAAAACGAACGAAATCGGCCACCGGCGCACGTTCAGTCACCAGTGTGTTCTCGACCCGCGACAGGTCCGCATGCCCGAGCGCCATCCCGCACACCAGTTGCTCGCTGTCCGGTATCTGCAGCACCTCGGCGATCACACGGTGAAATTGGGTGAAGGCCGCCTGCGGGCAGGTGTCGAGGCCGCGCGCACGCGCCGCGATCATCACGTTCTGCAGGAACATGCCGTAATCAAGCCACGAGCCCTGCTCCATCACGCGATCGATAGTGAAAATCAGGCCGACCGGTGCGTCGAAGAACGCATAGTTGCGGCCATGCTGTGCCTGCATGCCCGCCTTGTTGTCGCGGGTCAGGCCGAGCAGCGCATACAAATCCCAGCCGACCTTGCGCCGGCGATCGACATACGGCGACACCCATTCGCGCGGGTAGTAGTCGTACTCCTCCTTGTGCATGGCGACCTGCTGGGGGTCACCGTAGGCATCGAGAATCCGCTGCGACAGCCGCTGGCGGATCTCGCCGGTCAGCACATACACCTTCCACGGCTGGGTGTTCGACCCGGACGGTGCACGCGACGCGACTGAGAGAATCGCCTCGATATCCTCGCGTGCGACCGGGGTCGGCAAAAACGCACGGATGGAGCGGCGGGAGGTGATCGCCTCGTCGACGATAGCTTGGCTGGGCGTATTGATCATGGGTCTACCAGGAGTGTTTGCAGGAGTGCGCGTGCAGGCGCGGGAATCGGCGTCGGCTTGCGCGTGGCGCGGTCGACATACACGTGAACGAAATGTCCCTGCGCGGCGGCCACGTCGTCATCGGCCCGGAAGATACCGACCTCGTAACGGACACTGCTGCCGCCGAGACGGGTCACGCACAGGCCGGCCGTGACCGGCTCGGGAAAGGCGATCGAAGCAAAGTAATTGCAATGGGTTTCGACCACCAGGCCAATGGCATCGCCGTTATGGATGTCGAGCGTCCCGTTCGCGATCAGGAACTGGTTCACCACTGTGTCGAACCACTGGTAGTAAACGACATTGTTCACATGGCCGTAGGCATCGTTGTCGGCCCAGCGCGTGGTGATCGGATAAAAATGCCGGAAGTCTGCGCGGGTCTTGGGACTGTCTCTCATGAGGTTCTCATTATTTTTTAACGACGAAAGCGACACCAGCGACCGCGAGCAGCATGCCGGCCATGCCAGCGAGACCGAAGGCCTCGCCGAACAGCAGCCATGCAATCAGCGCCGTGACCGGCGGCGTCAGGTACATCAGGCTCGACACATGCGTGGCCGCATTTTTGCGGATCAGCGCGAACAACAGGAACATGGCGCCGATCGACAGCGCGAACACGGACCACGCCAGCGCAAGCAGGAAATCCGGCGTCCATTGTACGGTGCCGAAATCCGGCGCCAGGCCTTCGAGCCAGATCGCGAGCGGCAGCGTGACCAGCGCCGATGCGCCGAACTGTATCGCGGCACCGCTGCGCAGGTCGAAGCGCGGGCAGAAACGCTTCTGGTATAGCGTGCCTGCGGTGATTGACAGCAGCGCAAACACGCACAGCGACACGTTCAGCACCGAGCTGCCGTCAGGCGTCAGTTTTTCCATCACCACCAGCGCAACGCCGGCCAGCCCCATCAGCAGGCCGAGCCACTGACGCGGCCGGACCGGCTCGCCGACCAGCGGCGCGGCAAAGCCGGTCAGCAGCGGCTGCAGGCCAACGATCAGCGCCGACAGCCCGGCCGGCATGCCGAGCTTGATCGCACACCAGACACCGGACAGGTAGCCGGCCTGCACCAGCACACCGGCCAGCGCAATGTGGCCGGCCTGCGCACCCGGCCACGGCGCGCGCACCAGTGCCAGCGCCGGCACCAGCACGGCCAGCACGCCGAGGTAGCGCAGCAGGAGGAAGGTCAGCGCCGGCGCATAGGGCAGGCCGAACTTGGCGACGATGAAACCCGTGCTCCAGATGAGCACGAACAGCAGCGGCATCGCGGCCTCGAGCAGCGGCACGCGCGTAGCCAGGGCGGTGCCGCTCAAGCCGGCACCTGAAGGCAGCAGCCGGCGGCGATGCCGACCGTCTGCAGGTGAATGGCGACCGTATCCTCAATCGCGCGGCCGTAACCGCCGGCCATCGCAATAGCCACCGGCAGCCGGCGCGCACGCGCGGCATCCAGTACCCTGCGGTCGCGCTGCGCGAGCCCGTCAGCGCTCACATTGAGGCGACCCAGACGGTCGCCCTCATGCGGATCGGCACCCGCCAGATAAATGATGAGTTGCGGATCGAAGCGTGCAAACAGCTGCGCCAGCGCGTCATCGAGCTGTGCGAGATAGGCGGCATCATCTGTGCCGTCTGGCAGGGCGATGTCGAGATCGCTGCGCGCCTTTTCGAACGGATAGTTGTTTTCGCCATGCAGCGACAGCGTGAACACCGAGTCATCACGCTCGAGGATGGTGGCGGTGCCATTGCCCTGGTGGACGTCGAGATCGACGATGGCCACGCGCGACGCGCGCCGTTCCGCCTGCATCAGGCGCGCCGCGATCGCGGCGTCATTGAACACGCAGAATCCCTCGCCGCGGTCCGCATGCGCATGATGGGTACCGCCGGCAAGGTTGACCGCAACCCCGTCGCGGAAAGCGGCGCGGCAGGCAGCAATCGTCGCGCCGGAGGAGCGTCGGGAGCGCTCGACCATCTCGGGCGACCACGGGAAACCGATTGCGCGCTGCTCCTGCACCGACAGCGCCCCCGTGACGACGCGGTGGATGTAATGCGGGTGGTGCGCCAGCGCCAGCACGCCATCGCTGGTGTGCGGCGCCTCCTCGAATTCCACCTGCGGCAATTCGCGCGCTATCGCATCACGCAGCATCCGGTACTTGCGCATCGGGAATCGGTGCCCCTCCGGCAAGGGCAGCACGAACCGATCGCTGTAAAACGCCTTCACCGACAAACGCTCCGCCAAACACACAAGACAGCATCGAAGGCCAGCAGACAAAAAGCACTGAATCGCATAACCATCCAACCTTGATGCACCGCAATAATTTTTCTTGACAGACGATCAATCCGCACTAAAAATGACGGCTGCTGCGACGCAACATCCGCCGCAACCCACCGCCCCCTATCCGTACAACGAGGAGACTCAATGCTCAACTCACCCGAACAGTTCACCGCCGCTGCGCGCAACCAGTTCGCCTCCCAGCTGCAACTCGCCACTGCGGTAACCGACTCCATGATCGACAGCATGGAGAAAGTCGTCGGCCTGAACCTGCAGGCCGCAAAGGCCACGCTGGAATCCTCGGTCGGCAACGTTCAACAACTGCTGTCCATCAAGGATCCGCAGGAATTCCTCTCCGCCTCGTCCACCCAGGTCCAGCCGCAGGCCGACATCATGCTGACCTACGCACGCCACCTCGCCACCATTGCGACCACCACCCAGGTCGAACTGGCAAAGGCTGCCGAGACGCAGGTGAGCGAAAGCAGTCGCCAGATGGTGTCCCTGCTGGATGAGCTCAGCAAGTTTGCTCCGGCCGGATCCGAAACTGCGGTGTCGATGATGAAATCGGCGATCGACAACGTCAGTTCCGGCTATGCACAGCTGAATCGCAGCGCGAAAGTGGCCATCGACGCCATGGAAAGCAATATGCAAGCGGCCAGCACGCAATTGAACCAGCTCGCTGCGAAGCCGCCAGCCCGCACGAAGAAGTAAACCTCCTCACCTTCTCCAAGGCCGGACGGTAGCGTACCGCCCGGCCTTGTCTTTTGCGCCGGCGCTGTGCAAAACGGGGACGGCTCCTTATTCAGTTCTGTCAGCACACCCCCGGGATGATAATCGCTCGCGCGCCCTCGCCGGATCATGGGATTTTTTTGATTTCCGAAGCCCCTCTTCTGACCGGGCATCTACATGCTGCCCGTTGGGACGGCACTGCTGCCGTAAACCGCCCCTCAACGCAACAAAATGGTGCATCGCTGCGATAAATGCCCCATCAATGTGCAAAAAGCGATCACAATCCGCTCGCACCTTGTTGGTACATTTATTGCAATGTTGAAACAGTTCATCAGCCTTTGCGCCTGAACACCCTGACCGCCCCGGTCTTCCCTCGACCTCTCGCCTCACCCGCATAACCGACCTCATGGACCGTCTTCCCGTTGATCCCGCCAGCCAGCCGGCAAACCATCTGCTGGCTACGCTCGAGCTCGGCTTCCAGCGCGACGGCGAGAGCACGCGCCTGATGCGGCGCACGCATTTCGGGCCGCTTCGGGTGCAAAAAGCGCTGTACCCCGAGGGCGACAGCACCTGCCACGCGATCATCGTCCACCCGCCCGGCGGCGTGGTCGGCGGCGACGAGCTTCGCATTCGCACCGAGGTCGGGCCGCAGGCCCGGGCGCTGCTGTCCACACCCGGCGCAGCCAAGTGGTACCGGTCAAACCGCCAGGTGTCCACCCAGCACCTCGACCTCCGTGTGCAGGCCGGCGGCACGCTCGAATGGCTGCCGCAGGAAACGATCTTCTTCAACGATGCCGACGTGCTGCTCGACACCACCGTCAGCCTGGAGGGCGATGCGCGCTTCCTCGGCTGCGACATCCTGTGCTTCGGCCGCACCGCGCATGGCGAACGGTTCACACAGGGACGCATACGGCAGCGGATGCGGATACTGCGTGACGGGCTGCCGCTGTGGCTGGAACAGGGCACGCTGGAAGGCAGCAGCGCGGCCATGCGCAGTCCGCTTGGCCTCGGCGGCCATACCGTCTGCGCGAACCTGGTTGCCGTCGGGCCGGCACTCAGTTCGGAGCGCCTGGCCGCACTACGCGAACTCTGCGTGCGAGCTGCCGACGGCGGCAGCGTCGGCGCGACCCAGATGAAGGGGCTGGCCATGGTCCGCTTTCTCGGCGGCTCGAGCGAGACGGCGCGCGAGGTCATGCTGGCCGCGTGGCGGCTGCTGCGCCCGGCAATGCTCGGACGCGAGGCCGCCGAGCTGCGCATCTGGAACACCTGAATACCTCAACATCCCGACCACAAGGACTGGCCCATGGAACTGACGCCAAGAGAAAAAGACAAGCTGCTGATCTTCACCGCTGCGCTGCTTGCGGAGCGCCGCCGCGCGCGCGGACTGAAGCTCAACTACCCGGAAGCAGTCGCACTGATCACCGCCGCCATCATGGAAGGCGCCCGCGACGGCAAAACGGTTGCCGAACTGATGTCGGAAGGCACGCAAATCCTGTCACGCGCCGACGTAATGGACGGCGTGCCGGAAATGATCCCCGACATCCAGGTCGAAGCGACCTTCCCTGATGGCACCAAGCTGGTCACTGTCCACCAACCGATTCCCTGAATGACGGAGCCCCTCTATGATTCCCGGTGAAATGTTCATCGAAGACGGCGAGATTGCGCTGAACGCAGGCCGTCCGACGGCGACCCTGAAGGTCGCCAACAGCGGCGACCGGCCGATCCAGGTCGGCTCGCATTTCCACTTCCACGAAGCCAATCCGGCGCTGCAGTTCGACCGTCAGGTCGCCTACGGCATGCGCCTCAACATCGCCGCAGGCACCGCGGTACGCTTCGAGCCCGGCCAGCAACGCACGGTTGAACTGGTCGCACTGGCCGGCGACCGGGTCGTGTACGGCTTCAGCGGCAAGGTCATGGGCAAACTCGAGGAGGCCAAGCCATGAGCAGCATCTCCCGCAAGGCCTATGCCGAAATGTTCGGCCCGACTACCGGCGACCGCATTCGGCTGGCCGACACCGAACTGCTGATCGAAGTCGAGCATGACCACACCACCTATGGCGAGGAAGTGAAATTCGGCGGCGGCAAGGTCATCCGCGACGGCATGGGCCAGTCGCAGCTGCCGCACCGCGACGTGATGGACACGGTGATTACCAACGCGGTGATCCTCGACCACTGGGGCATCGTGAAGGCCGACATCGGCCTCAAGGACGGACGCATCGCGGCCATAGGCAAGGCCGGCAACCCGGACATCCAGCCGAACGTGACGATGGCCATTGGCGCAGCGACCGAGATCATCGCCGGCGAAGGCATGATCGTCACCGCCGGCGGCATCGACTGCCACATCCATTTCATCTGTCCGCAGCAGATCGAGGAAGCGCTGAGCTCGGGCGTGACCACGATGCTCGGCGGCGGTACCGGGCCTGCAGTCGGCACTGCCGCCACCACCTGCACGCCCGGTCCCTGGCACATCCATGCGATGCTGGCGGCCGCCGACGCATTCCCGATGAACCTCGGCTTCCTCGGCAAGGGCAACGTCAGCCTGCCGCTGCCCATTGAAGAACAGGTGCGCGCCGGCGCGATCGGCATGAAACTGCACGAAGACTGGGGCTCGACGCCGGCCGCAATCGACAACTGCCTGACCGTAGCCGACGACATGGATATCCAGGTCGCCATCCATACCGACACGCTGAACGAAGGCGGCTTCCTCGAGCACACGCTGGGAGCCTTCAAGGACCGCACCATCCACACCTTCCATACCGAGGGTGCGGGCGGCGGCCACGCGCCGGATATCATCGCCGCCGTCGGCCAGGGCAATGTGCTGCCCTCGTCGACCAACCCGACCCGGCCTTACACCGTGAACACGCTGGACGAGCATCTCGACATGCTGATGGTCTGCCATCACCTCGATCCGGCGATCACCGAAGACATCGCTTTCGCCGAATCGCGCATCCGTCGCGAGACGATCGCCGCCGAGGACATACTGCACGACCTCGGCGCGATCTCGATGATGTCGTCCGACTCGCAGGCGATGGGCCGGGTCGGCGAGGTGATCACCCGTACCTGGCAGACCGCGCACAAGATGAAGGTGCAGCGCGGCCCGCTGCCGGAGGACTCCGGCCGCAACGACAACTTCCGTGCCAAGCGCTATGTCGCCAAGTACACCATCAACCCGGCGATTACCCATGGCATTTCGCACCTGGTGGGCTCGATCGAAGTCGGCAAGCTGGCCGACCTCGTGATCTGGCGGCCGGCCTTCTTCGGTATCAAGCCTCAGATGATACTCAAGAGCGGCATGATCGCTGCGGCACAGATGGGCGACCCGAACGCATCGATACCGACGCCGCAGCCGGTCTACATGCGGATGATGTTCGGCGCGTACGGAGGCGGCCTGAAGACCTCGTTCACTTTCGTGTCGCAGGCGGCCTTCGATGCCGGCATCGCCGACCAGCTGAAGCTGAACAAGCCGGTGGCAGCCGTGAAGAACATGCGCCGCCTGCGAAAGTCGGACATGATCCATAACGGGTACACGCCGGTCATGGAAGTCGATACCGAAACCTACGAGGTGCGCGCCGATGGCCAGTTGCTGGTTTGCGAGCCCGCCAAGGTGCTGCCGATGGCGCAGCGGTATTTCCTGTTTTAACGAGCGCGCCGGAAATCGGCGTTTCGAATTTTCAGTCACACCTATGCTCACCCTTCACACCAAAATCGACCAGACCGACCATATCGACGGCGAACTCATCCTGCCTTATGAATTGCGCGAGAAAAGCCGCCTGCGCGCCGCCCTTGCCTCCGGCGAGGAAGTGGCGGTGCTCACCGTGCGCGGCAGCGTGCTGCGCGACGGCGACCTGCTGAAAGGCGACGACGGCCGCATCGTGCGGGTGCGCGCTGCAGACGAGGCGACCTACCGCGTCGAGTGCAGTTCGCCGCAGGCGCTGCTGCGCTGCGCGTTCCATCTCGGGAATCGCCATACGCAGGCGCAGGTCGGTGACGGCTGGCTGCGGATCCGCAAGGATGCGGTACTGAAGGACATGCTGGCCGGCCTCGGCGCGAACGTGACCGAGGAACAGGCACCTTTCGAGCCCGAATCCGGCGCCTACTCGGCCAAGTTCGGCGGCGGCCACCACCATCACGATGGCCACGCTCACAACCTGCTGGCGCCGGTGCCGCTGCGCCAGAAAATTCACCGCCCGGGCGACGCGCAGTGACCGCTGTCGCCAGCCTGCCGGCCCGCTCGCTGCTGCACCTGCTGCAGCTGTGCAGCCCATCGCTGCCGGTCGGTGCTTACAGCTACTCGCAGGGCCTGGAGGCAGCAATGGAAAACGGCCATGTGCGCAACGAGGCCAGCGCGCGCGCATGGATCGTCGACATGCTCGAGCAGGTGGTCGCTCGCTTCGAGGCGCCGGTCACCTGGCGGCTGCTGCAGGCATTTTCAAGGGGCGACGCCGACGCGATCGGCCACTGGACCCGCCTGTTCATCGCGTCGCGCGACAGCGCCGAGTTCCGTGCAGAGACCGTGCAGATGGGCTATTCGCTGGGCAAGCTGCTGCCGGAACTGAAGCCGGAGCAGACGGACATCATCGCGCTGCTTGGCGGGCAGCGCGAACTGCCGTTTCCGACCGCGTTCGCCGCAGCTGCGGTGGCGCTCGACGTGCCACCGGAAGATGCACTGCTCGGCTTGCTGTTCTCGTGGGCGGAGAACCAGGTACTCGCCTGCGTGAAATCGGTGCCGCTCGGACAGGTATCGGGCCAGCGCCTGCTGCTCTCCCTGCAGCCGCAACTGGAAGAGGCGGCCGCTGTTGCGCGCACACTGGCCGACGACGAACTGTCGAACTGGTCGCCCGGACTGTCGCTGCTGTCGATGCAGCATGAGGTGCAATACTCGCGCCTCTATCGTTCCTGATCCAACCAACGAGGTAGAAACTCATGACAACTTCCAATCCCCTGCGCGTCGGCATCGGCGGCCCGGTCGGCTCCGGCAAGACTGCGCTGTGCGAAATGCTGTGCAAGCAAATGCGCGACCACTACGAGATGGCAGTGATCACCAACGACATCTACACCAAAGAAGACATGGAGATTTTGCTGCGCGCGGATGCATTGCCGGCCGAGCGACTGATGGGCGTGGAGACCGGCGGCTGCCCGCACACCGCGATCCGCGAAGATGCGTCGATTAATCTGGAGGCGATCGCGCGCATGAGCGCCGACTTCCCCGACCTCGACCTGATCCTCGTCGAATCCGGCGGCGACAATCTGGCTGCCACTTTCAGCCCGGAACTGTCCGACCTGACGATCTATGTGATCGACGTTGCCGGCGGCGAGAAGATCCCGCGCAAGGGCGGGCCGGGCATCACCCGTTCCGACCTGCTGATCATCAACAAGACCGACCTCGCGCCGCATGTGGGCGCCAACCTCGACATCATGGCGGCCGACGCGAAAAAGCAGCGCGGCGAGCGCCCGTTCGTGTTCACCAACCTGCGCAAGGGCGAAGGCGTGGACCAGGTGATCGACTTCATCCGCCGGCAGGGATTGCTGGATGAGGGGAAGGCGGGCAAGTAAGCCGCTGATCTCTCAACCGCCGTCCCGGCGCAAGCCGGGATCTGCGGGCTGCTCCGTGGCGTCCGGCGCCGGCGAGGCACGGAAGCCGCCGGATCCTGGCTCGTGCCGGGATACCTCGTATTCGCCTGTCAGGTCGGCACGTATTCCTGCTGCAGCTGCACCAGCCCCTCGACCATCCGGGCATAAGCCAGTTCGACTGCATCAGGCACGCCCTTGACGCCGAGTTCGATGTGCCGCCGCTTGCCGCCCCCGCCCACGCTGGGCAGGCTGAACACTTTCACGCCGGAGAACTCCGACTCGATAGCTTCCATCAGCGGGGTCAGCGTCGATTCAATGCCCTCGTACACGATCACCGATTTCTCGAGGTGCGGCACCGCATGAAACAGGTCGGCGTGATGGGTGTCCAGTGCCCAGGCCATCATGGGCTCGGCCATCACCGGGAAGCCGGGCACGAAGTAGTGGGCGCCACCCAGCGTGTTGCGCAACGCGAAACCAGGAATCTTGTTGTAAGCATTCGGGATGATCTCGGCACCGACCGGGAACTCGCCCATCTTCAGCCGGTGCAGGTTTTCCGCGGATTCAAGGTTGGCCTTCTGCGGATCGCCGTCGGCCATCTCGACGATGCGCTGCTGGATCAGCGACTTGGCGTCGGGATGCAGGACCAGCGGCACGCCGAGCGCATCGGCCGCGCACTGCCGGGTATGGTCGTCCGGCGTCGCGCCTATCCCGCCGCAACTGAACACGATGTCGCTGCTGGCCAGCGACCGGGCCAGCGTGGCGGTGATGCGCTGCGGATCGTCGCCGATGTACTCGGCCCAGCCGAGCGATAGCCCGCGCTCGCCCAGCAATTCGATGATTTTCGCCAGATGCTTGTCGCTGCGGCGGCCGGACAGGATCTCGTCGCCGATGATGATGATGCCGAATGCCATGGGCTTGCCCTTGTTCGTCTAGTTGATATCAATAATGCGCTCGGCGTCCGACGGAGGCGGAGGCGGCGGCGGCGGCGCGGCGCGCAGGCGCTGCAGCGCTTCGAGGCAGAAATACTGGAACCACAGGCCGCTGAATACGAAAATCAGCAGGTACAGCCAGATCGCGAAAGCGGCCAGGATCGGAAAGAAGATCACCGACAGAACACCGCCCAGCCACAGCAGCCCGGGCGCCGCGCCCAGGCTGCCGGTAACGATGCCGATTGCCAGCAGCGGCCAGCGCTGCTGCTGCACGATGCGACGGCGCTCGTCCGCATCCGCAAAATCGGCCAGTGCGTCGTAGCTCATCACGCGATACGCCAGCCACCCCCACAGCACCGGCTGCACGAAGAGCGCAAACAGCGGTATCAGATTCAGCGGCAGGGTCAGCAGCCACACCACGATGAACACGAAAAACGACAGCAGCGAGACGCCGGCGCTGCCGAGAAAGGAGCCGCCGTGGCGAAGCTCCAGCTGCGGATAGTGGCGCTGCCCGACGTGGCGCGCGATCGCCGGCATCGCCAGAGACCCGACCAGCACTAGTGCAGTGACGATCATGAACGGCAGCAGCAGCCACATGGCCAGCAGGGGCACGAGTATCGCGCGCAGCGAGGACAGGCCCATGCGGTCGAGCAGGTCGCCCGCCTGGCGGAACAGCCCGAAGTCGGCAAACCATGCATGCAGCTGATCGATCAGGGGCTGCAGGCCAAACCAGAGCGCAATGCCCCACAAGACCAGCGCGACCAGGAAGGGAACGAAGGTCAGCAGCAGCATGCGCGGATGCAGCTGGGAAACGAAAGCGCGGTAGAGGGAAGTAAGTAACGAGGGCATGGCGCGGACAGTGATTGCTGCGATTATAAGAGGAGCAAGGACGGGGCGAGGTCGGCTGCTACAATCGCCGCCTTGATCATCGACTGCAAAGGAAACCACCATGCCACTGACCATGACCTCGACCGGCCTCCAGTACGAAGACCTGGCTGTCGGCGACGGCGACGAGGCCAAAGCCGGCAACTACGTCAGCGTCCATTACACCGGCTGGCTGCAGAACCCGGACGGCAGCGAGGGGGCGAAGTTCGATTCCAGCGTCGACCGCAACGAACCGTTTGAATTTCCGCTCGGCGCGGGCCATGTGATCCAGGGCTGGGACCAGGGCGTGCAGGGCATGAAGGTCGGCGGCAAGCGCCGGCTGGTGATCCCGTCGTCGCTCGGTTATGGCGCGCGCGGTGCGGGCGGCGTGATTCCGCCGCATGCGACGCTGATCTTCGACGTGGAACTGCTGGCCGTCTGATTCGCCGAACCTGCGGAGCCACCACCGCCGGGGCGGCCGCCCCGGCTCAGGCTTCCTGGGTCGCGTCCCCCGAGAACAGCTTGCGCATGTTGCGCCCGACCTGTTCCTCGATCTTGGTCTTGAAACCCTTGAGCATGAAGCCGAGGCTGATGTCCAGCTGCACCCGGCCCTCGGTCAGCGCGAGCGTGCCGGAAAAGCCGCTGCGCTTGAATGCCAGCACATCCCCGTCCCACTGGTAAGCCATTTCGTAATCAGCTGCCATCTGGTCGGCGACTTTTTGCGCTACTTCGCGCGCCTGTTCCATCGACAGCGCATGGTTTTCCGCCAACGTGATGTCAGGCATTGCGTCCCCGCTTCGCGAGCGCGTCGGGGTTCAGCAGGTTGGGCGGCAGTTCGCCGGACAGCGCGGCGATCAGGTTAGTGGCCGCAGTCGATGCCATCGCCATGCGGGTCGGACGCGAAGCGCTGCCGATATGCGGGGTCAGCGCGACATTCTTCAGCTCGAGGAAACCGGGGTTGAATGCAGGCTCGTTCTCGAACACGTCAATGCCGGCGGCGGCGATCGTTCCCTTTTTCAGCGCGTCGATCAGCGCGGCATCGTCGACAATGCCACCGCGCGCGATGTTCACCAGCGTCGCGGTCGGCTTCATCAGCGCGAGTTCGGCTGCGCCGATAGTGTGATGCGATGCCGGCGAATACGGCAGCACCAGCACCACATGGTCGGCCGTGCGCAGCAGCTCTTCCTTGCCCAGGTACCGCGCATTATTCGCGTACGCCTCCTGCTCGGCGCTGAGGCGCGAGCGGTTGTGGTAAACGACCTTCATGTCGAAGCCGATCGAGCGCCGCGCGATCGCCTGCCCGATCCGGCCCATGCCGATGACGCCCAGCGTCGAGCCATGGACATCGGCACCGAGGAAGCCGTCGTACGACCATTTTTTCCACAGGCCGGCGCGCAGGTAGTGCTCGGATTCGGTCACCCGTCGCGCGGCAGCCATCAGCAGCGCCCAGCCAAGATCGGCGGTGGTCTCGTTGAGCACATCCGGCGTGTTGGTGACCAGCACCCCGGCTTCGGTGGCGGCCGCCACATCAATGTTGTTGTAGCCGACCGCCATGTTGCACACCGCCTTCAGGCCGGGCACACCGGCGATCAGGTCGGCAGACACCCGATCGGTCGGATTCGAGAACACGCCGTCCTTGCCCTGCAGCCGGCGCTTGAGTTCCTGTTCGCCGTAGACCTCGTCTGCCTGGTTGGATTCGACCTCGAAATGCTGCGACAGCAGTTCGAGGATCTCGGGAAAAACCGCACGGGTGACGAGGATCTTCGGTTTCATTGCATCAGGCTCCTGTAATGAGGATCACGTGTACACGATAGGGACCATGCGCACCCAGCACGATGGTCTGTTCGATGTCGCCGGTGCGGGAAGGCCCGGAGATGAAATTGGTCGCCCGCGGCAACTCGCCGCGCTCGGCCTTGGCCAGCGCGAATGCATCCTCGATCGACCCTACAATGCGCGACACCGGCACGAGCGCGATGTGGGTCTCCGGCAGCAGCGCGGCCGACGAGAAGGTCTCGGGCCCCGAGAGCAGCATCAGGGTGCCGGTTTCGGCCACTGCGCAGAAGCAGCCGGTGACGCCGACCAGATCCTCATTGACCGGCTTGCGGAAAGCGACGCCGATGCCGGCCTGCTGCCACGGCAGCCCGTCCAGCGTCTTCCACGCGATCGCCTGCTTTGGCAGCCCGAGACCGGACAGGTAGCGGGAAACGGCTTCCGGCACCTGGTCCAGCGTCGCCACGCGGTCGAGGGTCTGGGACGTGCGCTCGGCCTGCTGGCAGAAGCGCGCGACCACGTCGCCGCCGAGGTCCGGGCGCGGACCCGGTGCATGATTGGCAAGGTACTGGCGAACCTGCTCCAGTTCGGCCTCGGTCGGCTCGGCCGGACGGTTCTGGGCCTGTCGGATGCGGTTGAAAATCGCGGCGCGTGCGGCGGAAGTATCCATGGTCTCCTCGGAAAACGTTGCCTGATTCTAGCGCAGGCACTGCGGACCGCGTTTCGACGACCGGCCGGGTGAAGCGTGATTTGATTTCAGCGGCCGATGACAAAATATTCACGATACACAGTCAGGCAGAGGGGTTTTCCGCTTCGCCCGGGTATTTACATATTCAAAAATCATCTAAACGATCTTGGTGGGGTGAGGTCGTTTGCCTTAAAATACAAGGCTTTGCGATTCCCGTTTCAAGAACAGATAGGACTGGCCTCATGACCCACGTTGTTACCGAATCCTGCATCCGCTGCCGTTATACGGATTGCGTCGATGTGTGCCCGGTGGACTGCTTCCGCGAAGGCCCCAACTTCCTCGCCATCGACCCGGACGAGTGCATCGACTGCGCAGTGTGCGTGGCGGAGTGCCCGGTCAATGCGATCTATGCCGAGGAAGACGTGCCTGCAGACCAGCAGCAGTTCATCAAGCTCAACGTCGACCTGGCGCGCAAATGGCCGTCGATCACCAAATCGAAGGAAGCGCTGTCTGAGGCGGAAGAATGGAAGGACGTGAAGGACAAGCTGCAGTACCTGCAGCGCTGACCGCGGCCGGCTCCTGACCCCACTGCGCCCCGGCAAATGCCGGGGTTGGCGTTTAATGCCCCCTGAAGACGATATCTGATATTCCCCGAACCGCATGAATACCACTGACAAAACCCCGATTGAAACCGATGCCGTGATCGTGGGCGCCGGCCCGGTTGGCCTGTTCCAGGTCTTCGAACTGGGTCTGCTGGAAATCAAGGCACATGTAATCGATTCGCTGAACGCCGTGGGCGGGCAGTGCGTGGAGCTTTATCCGGACAAGCCGATCTATGACATCCCCGCCGTGCCGAGCTGCACCGGCCAGGAACTGACCGACAACCTGCTCAAGCAGATCGCGCCGTTCGAGCCGACCTTCCACCTCGGCCAGGAAGTGACCCTCGTGCAGAAGCGCGAAGACGGCCGTTTCGACCTCGAGACCTCGCTCGGCACGAAGTTCATCACCAAGACCATCTTCATCGCCGCCGGCGTGGGCTCGTTCCAGCCTCGCACGCTGAAGGTAGATGGCATCGAGAAATTCGACGGCAGCCAGCTGTTCTATCGCGTGAAGGATCCGGCACGCTTCGAAGGCCGCAATATCGTCATCTGCGGCGGCGGCGACTCCGCGCTCGACTGGGCGCTGAACCTGCAGGGCAAGGCAGAATCCGTGATCCTCGTGCATCGCCGCGAGGAATTCCGCGCGGCGCCGGCCTCGGTCGCCAAGATGAAGGAGCTGTGCGAGCAGTACGAAATGCAGCTGCTGATCGGGCAGGTCACCGGCTTTGAGGAAGCCAACGACAAGCTCACCGAAATCAAGGTCACCGGCGCCGACGGCGTGACCCGCCGCCTGCCGCTGGACGACCTGCTCGTGTTCTTCGGCCTGTCGCCGAAGCTGGGTCCGATCGCCGAGTGGGGCCTCGAGATCGAGCGCAAGCAGCTCGTGGTCGACACCGAGAAGTTCCAGACCAACGTGCCCGGCATCTTCGCGGTCGGCGACATCAACACCTATCCGGGCAAGAAGAAGCTGATCCTGTCGGGCTTCCACGAAGCCGCCCTGGCAGCGTTCGGTGCCGCACCCTACATCTTCCCGGAAAAGAAAATCCACATGCAGTACACCACCACCTCGCCGAAGCTGCACAAAGTGCTCGGCGTGGAAACGCCGGTGTTTGACTGAGCGACCACGCGCTCGCTGCAAAAGGCACCTGCGGGTGCCTTTTTCATTTGGTCGCTGGCAGCGACTGGCCGCGCCTGACGGCCACGATCCGTGCGGCGCGCCGCTTCTGGCGCCAGCGGATCAACCCGGTGACGAACAGTAGCGCGGGCAGCATGCCGGCGAAAAAAACCAGCCAGCGGCCCGGTACGCCGAACGCCTCGCCATTGTGCAGCGGATGCAGCCAGTCGAAGAAACTGTCAGCGGCGGTGTTACGGCGCGGATCCCTGACCGCCAGCAGCTCGCCGCTGTACTGGTCGACCCACACATAAGTTTTCGGGAACCGGTTGCCCGGCTCCCCGGGCTGCCGCATGCGGAGGAAATAGGTGCCCGCCGCATCCGCCGGCTCCTCGATCCAGCGCAGTTCGGCCGCCGGCAGCGCAGCGCTGCCGGCCGAAGCTGCCCGGTCGGCACCGATCGGCAGCATGCCGGCGCGCACAGGCAGCGATGCCAGCACCGGTTTCTGCCAGCGCACCGACAGCCGGTCGGCCAGCGGCTCGAACCATTCCGGGGTCGCCAGCACGATGCCAGTGCCTGCGATGACGAGGGCGATCGCGAGCCCGTAGATCCCGCTCAGGCCGTGCAGGTCATAGACTCTCCTGACCGCGCCCTCGCGCAGCCGGGGTGCCAGCCGGCGTGCGAGCTGTGCGCGCGATGGCATCCACAGGAATAGACCGGCCAGCAGGCTGACCAGCAGCGCACAGCCGGCGAGGCTGACGAGCACCTTGCCGCGCGCACCCAGTTGCAGCGAGTAATGCAGGTCATACAGCCAGGTCACCGCATAGTCGCCCCACGCGCGGCTGCTGATCACCGTCGGCCCCAAAGGGTCAACCGCAACGACCAGCGGCGCAAAGCGGCCATGCTCGCTGCCCTGTGCGGACTGGTGGCGCGCAAACACCGGGCGATCCGCAGCGAGCGGCACTTCAAGGCGCCACGGTCCCGGCCGCTCCGGGAAGCGCTGATGCAGCAAGTCGAAGACCGGCTGCAGCTTCAGCTCCCGAGTATCGCGCGCTTCGATCACCAGTTCGGGATTGAGCAGGCGGTCGATCTCGGGATAAAAGACCAGCACGCTGCCAGTCAGCCCGAGCAAGGCGAATACACCGCCCAGCACCAGTCCGAGCCACAGGTGCAGCGCAATCCAGATACGGCGCCAGTCAGATTTGTTCATGCGCTACATCGACAGGTTCAGCGACAGGAAAGTCGCACGCCCTGGTGCCGGCGAATACATCGGCTGATGTGCACCGGCCGGCCAGAAGAAATTATCAAACCAGACGTATGCGTACTCGCGGTCGAAAATATTCTTCACCTGCAGGTCAATCGAGGCAGTCTTCGACAACTGGTAGCGGACGCTGCCGTCGAACAGCAGGTAGTCGCCGAATTTTCCGCGCGCGTTCTGGTCGTCGATGAAATAACTTCCCTGCGCCCTGCCCTGCAGGCCGTAGCGAAGCCGGTCCGACGCGCGGTACTCGGCGCCGACATTCGATATGAAACGGGGCGTGCTGAACACCTCCTTGCCCGCCAGCGAATTGTCGCCGGCCGCATAGCCGCCTGTGATGCGCGCTTCCTGGATCGAATGGCTGGCCCATAGCCGCCACTGCGGCGACAGTTCCGCATTGAGCTGCAGGTCTATGCCACGCCGCCGAGTCTCGCCGAGGTTCTGTGTCGCCCCCGCGCTGGGCAGGTTGGCCACCTCCCGGGTGGCATCCTGCTGCCACAGCGCGATGCGGCCATCGATTTGGCGGGACAGGCGCAGCCGCATGCCCAGTTCATAGCCGGTATTGATCGACGGCGCGTACATCGTCTCGGTGGTCTGATAGGCCGTCGTGCCCCCGGTCAGGATCTGAAAGGTCTTGCCCCAGTTCGCATACAGGTTCATGTTCTGCGACGGTGAATAGGCCACGCTCAGCTTGGGCTGGTGGATCCAGCCGTAGTCGCGCAGCGGATAACGGGCGCCGGTGCTGTTGAACGTCGTCTCTCCGTCGAAGCGGTCGATGCGGAAGGCCGGGACGATGCGCCAATTTTCCGCCGGTGCCACGATCGCCTGCACATAAGCGCCGACATTCCCGACGGTGTAATCCTCGTTGTTGGACGTCGAGGCCGGCGTCGAAAAATCGGTCGGCGATGCATAGGCAAAGCGGTAGCGCTGGTATCGGTTGTCCTGCCGCTCGATGTTCAGCCCGGCATCGAGGGTCAGCAGGCTGCCCGTCTTCCATGACAGCGCGGTCAGGATCCCGTAGTGGGTCTCGTCCCAGAAACGCCGCTGGCGCGGCGCGGTGGAGAGCGGGTTGGCGGTGTAGGTCACGTAACGATCGTCCGTGATCGAATTCAGGTAGACCTTGGTCATCCACGCAAGCGATGGCGTGGCTGCATAGTCGATATGCAGGCTGATCTGGTGCATGTCGCGTTCGCCGCGGTCATTCGCATTCTTCGCCGGCGACTGCCTGCGGTCGGCCACCAGTTCGCTCGCGGTCAGGTAACCGGGCTCCTGTGCATCATGCCGGTAGGCGCGGACGATCAGGCCGGTGCGCAGGCGGCTGTCGTCGGGCGTGAGGAACCATTTGCCTGCAAAACTGTATTTCTCGGACGCTGAGTGAGCCCGATGGCCATCGGCCGCCTGATATGCGAAGAAGTAGTTCTGCGCCAGTCCCCCGGCCTCGCGCGCCACGCTGGCCTGCATTTCGCGCGTGCCGAAACTCCCGACGGCAAATCGACTGTCCGCATGATTGCCTCCCTGGCGCGTGACCAGGTTGATATTGCCGGCGATGTTATGCAGGCCGTAGCGCGGGTCATTCGTCCCGCGCACCACTTCAACCCGCTCTATATCGAGCGGGAAGACCATATCCATGTAGCGCAGGTTGCCGCTGTTGACATTGCTCGGCACGCCGTCGATCAGCAGCTTGATGCCATTGATGTAGCCTTCCCCGTTGAAAGCGCGGAACGAGGGCTTGCCCGATTCGGCTCCCAGGCGAAATTCGGTCAGGTGCACGCCCGGCATCTGGCCCATCAGCTCCCAGCTGTTCATCACCTGCTTTCCGGTCACACGCGCTGCATCCATCACGTCGACCGAGGTAAATAGCTGATTGGGGCTGAACGGGTCGCGCCCCGCTGTCACCACCACCTCGCCAAGCGTCATGCCGGGCGTATCGACTGGCGCAAGGTTTTCCGAGAACACGTTCTGGCATGAGCCTGCCAGAGCGAGGACGAGGGCTCCGCGCCGTCGCCATTGCTGCATTGTTTCCATCCGACTTTCCAATCCATCGCCGTACCGATGCAGCCGCTTCGCAAGCCTGCATCGTGCGCGCGGCCGAATCCCGCGCGACAAGGTGTCGTAATCCGGATTCGCGTCGCACCGCGCCGTCGTTGCCCGACGAGTGCCGCGATCCGCGAAGGACGCCGCTCGGGCGCCGTGAAGCTCAGGAGAGGGATGGAGGTGCGCGGGAGCGCAGGGAATGGCCTGGAAAGGCGACAGCAACCACCACGGCTGCCGGCAGCGGCTGTTCTGCTGCAAGTTCGGTGCGCAGGAAATCTCCCGCATCGAACTCGCTCGCTGCACCAGTGGCTGCGCACAGCACGCAATGGTCGCCCGGGCCGTGGGAGGCAGTGGACTGCGCCGGGTCAAGCTCGACCCATTTGATTCCGGAGGCCGCGCAGACCTCTATCCAGCGCGACTCCGAGCCATCGCGAACGCCCGCCACTGCAGGCATCAGCATCTGCAGCAGCAGAGAAAGCAGCAGCAGGCCGGACAGCAGTCGGCGCGGGAATTGGCGAATCGGCATGGCGGCGGAGTGTACCACGAGCAAGGAGCTGCCTTTTCCCGCTGACTCGCGTCAATCCCGAGAAAAGACCCCCTGCCCGCTTTTTCGGGGAGCAAGGGGAAGAAATGGCGGTCTAACCCAAGTACGCGATCTCAAGAAATTACATAACAAACAACATGTTGCCGTTTTCTGATATTTCGGGAAGCCAACGCGGTGTGTTAGATGCCTGATTCACGTACGGAGCACAAAACTGGTGTGTTACATTCAGGAAAAGTTGTGGTGGCTGCGCCACCGCAGATTGCACGAAAGCCGGCCTGATACAAATGACATGCAAAGTCCGGGCTGCTTCGCGCTTTCTTCGATCAAATGTTCGAGTATTGTATTTGCTGCATTGCGGAAACACCGCGACCGCGACAAAATTCGAGCGTCTTGAATGAGGGGTCACCATGCTCTACCAACTGCACGAGATGAACCGCACGCTACTCAGTCCGTTGATCCAGTGGGCCGAGGCGTCATCCAAGCTGTTCACCAATCCGGTATCGCCTTTCGCTCACACGCCCTTCGCTCAGCGGATCGCAGCAGGCTATGAACTGATGTTCAGGCTGGGCAAGGAATATGAAAAGCCCGCCTTCGGCATCACGTCGACCGAAGTCGCAGGAACGCGCACTGCGATCATCGAAGACGTGGTGCTCGAGAAGCCTTTCTGCAAGTTGCTGCACTTCCGCAAGGACCGTCATGCGCCGGCCCTGCGCGACATTGAGCAGCCGAAAGTACTGCTGGTCGCGCCCCTCTCCGGCCATCACGCAACGCTGCTGCGCGCTACCGTGCGTGCGCTGCTGCCCGAACATGATGTCTACATCACCGACTGGACCGATGCGCGCATGGTACCGCTCGAACATGGCCCGTTCCATTTGCACGATTATGTGTACTACGTTCAGGAGTTCATCCGCTTCCTCGGCCAAGGCGTGAACGTGATCTCGGTCTGCCAGCCCACCGTACCAGTACTGGCCGCGATCTCGCTGATGGCCAGCGACAAAGAGCCGGTGCTGCCGAAGACCATGGTGATGATGGGCGGTCCGATCGACCCGCGCAAATCGCCGACCGCAGTGAACGACCTGGCGACCAACAAGCCGCACTCGTGGTTCGAGAACAATGTGATCTACAACGTGCCGCCGAACTATCCGGGCTATGGCCGCCGCGTCTACCCGGGCTTCCTGCAGCATGCGGGCTTCGTCGCGATGAACCCGCGCCGCCACGCGCAGAGCCACTGGGAGTTCTACTTGCACCTGCGCGAGGGAGACAACGAGTCGGCCGAGGAGCATCGCAAGTTCTACGACGAATACAATGCCGTGCTCGACATGCCGGCCGAGTACTACCTCGAGACGATCAAGACGGTGTTCCAGGACCATGCACTGCCGCTCGGCACCTGGGAAGTCGAAGGCAAGCTGGTGCGGCCGCAGGACATCAAGAGCGTCGCGCTGTTCACCATCGAGGGCGAACTCGATGACATTTCCGGCTCGGGCCAGACCCGCGCCGCGCAGGACCTGTGCACGCAAATCCCGAAAGAGATGAAGCAGCATTTCACCGCACCGAAGTGCGGCCACTACGGCATATTCTCCGGCCGGCGTTGGCGCGAGATGATTGCGCCACGGATCGCGGAATTCATCAGGGCACACGCCTGATCGAGCGCAATCCGGTCACCAGCCTCCGAGGCCGCCAGAGATGGCGGCCTTTCTTTTTGTGCCGGGTAGCTGAACCCTTCCCAAGCCACGCCTTCATTTTTCGAAGGGTTTGATCTTCCACAACTTCCCTGCGTGACAGTGCTGCTCCGCAGAAATCTGCCGGTATAGTGATTTTGTTAACAACGAGGCAACATTCACCATGAATCACGAGGACTACTTCGGCTCCCGGCTCGCGGACGCCTTGCGCTCCCCTGTCGCAAATGCGTTGTGCAGCGGCGCGCTCGCCGCCTTGTGGCTAGGCTTTGCATATGCTCATTTTCAAGCCTTCCTCCTCACTCACCAGGTCTATCTGGTGCTGATTTTTGCCTCGGAAACGCTGACAGCGTTTTTTTATATCGCGCGCCGAATTCCTGAAACGGTCTCGGTTCGACTGTCCGACTGGCTGCTGGCAGCATCAGGCACTTTCCTTCCCTTGCTGCTCAGGCCAGACACCCAGCCTTTGTTCGAATGGGCAAGCTATCTGATGGGAGTGGGGGTCCTGCTGCAAATCCTCGGACTGCTGTCATTGAATCGCAGCTTTGCGATCGTCGCTGCAAAACGCACAATCAAAACAAACTTCATGTACCGATGGGTCAGGCATCCTATCTATGCGAGCTACCTCATCATCCTTTCCAGCTATGTTCTCGTAAACGCCAGTTGGGAAAATCTTCTGATATTTGCACTCACGCTCGGCTGCCTCGTTGGGCGGATCCTTCGCGAGGAGGCCCACCTTTCCGCCGATACGGCCTACCTCGACTACATGCAGAGGGTCCGGTATCGCCTGGTGCCGCTGGTTTTCTGAAGGCCAGCTGACCGAGAGAAACGCCAGCGCCGGCAGCCAGCCAACGGTCATTCTGAATTGAGCGGTCACAAATATCGGATAATGCCGGGCTATGTCCGATTCCAGAAAAACGCTGGCTGACCGCATTGAAGACCTGCTGCCGCAGACGCAGTGCACGAAATGCGGCTACCCTGCCTGCCGCCCCTATGCCGAGGCTATTGCCGACGGCAGCGCTGGCTACAACCAGTGTCCGCCCGGCGGCGCCGAGGGCATCGCACGGATTGCGGCGCTGCTCGGCCGACCGGTCATTCCGCTGAATCCGGTGCATGGCGAGGAACGCGAGCGCCCGGTCGCCGTGATCGACGAAACCCTGTGTATCGGCTGCACACTGTGCATCCAGGCCTGCCCGGTGGATGCCATCGTCGGCGCGGCGAAACAAATGCATACCGTGCTGCCGTCGCTGTGCACCGGCTGCGACCTGTGCGTTGCTCCATGCCCGGTGGACTGCATTCAGATGGAGCCGGTCACACCGGGACGCACCGGCTGGGCCGCATGGACGCAGGTCGAAGCAGATGCGGCGCGTGCGCGGCATGATGCGCGTGCGCGCCGGCTACAGCGCGACAAGGAGGAGAACGATGCCCGCCTCGCCGCCAAGGCCGTCGCCAAACTGAAGGAAGTCGATGCATCGGCGCCGGCCAGCGACGCCGAACGTGCAGAAAAAGAACGCAAGCGCGCCATCATCCAGGCCGCGATCGAACGTGCGCGCCTGCAGAAAGAACAGGCGCAGCGCGACGCCGTACAGGGCAAGCCATGAACGCCGACAAGCGCAGACTGATCTTCGAGCGCCTGAGACAGGCCAATCCGCATCCGACCACCGAACTCGAATACACCACGCCATTCGAATTGCTGATCGCAGTGATCCTGTCGGCGCAGGCCACCGACGTGTCGGTGAACAAGGCGATGCGCAAGCTCTATCCGGTGGCCAACACACCGGAGGCCATCTACGCGCTGGGCGTAGACGGCCTGATTCCGTACATCCAGACCATCGGCCTGTACAAGACCAAGGCAAAGAATGTCATCGAGACCTGCCGCCTGCTGGTCGAACGGCACGGCGGGCAGGTGCCGCGCGACCGCGAGGCGCTGCAGACGCTGCCGGGCGTCGGGCGCAAAACCGCCAACGTTGTGCTCAATACCGCGTTCGGCGTGGCGGCGATGGCAGTCGACACCCATATCTTCCGGGTATCGAATCGCACTGGCATCGCGCCAGGCAAGAACGTGGACGTCGTCGAGCAGAAGCTGATGAAGTACGTGCCGCCGGAATTCCTGATGGACGCCCACCACTGGCTGATCCTGCACGGCCGCTACACCTGCACTGCCCGCAGTCCGCAGTGCTGGAACTGCCTGATCGCGGATCTCTGCGAGTTCAAACCCAAGACGCCTGCGCCGGCAAAAGGCATCTGACCCGATGGCCGCTCCGGAATCCGTCATGCACGCGTTCTGCCAGCCACCGATTGCGAAAGTAAACTAGCCCGATGTTCAACCCCACCCGCGACGAAGTTCGCCGCTTTTTCTGTGACACCTGGCGCAAGGCGCAAGCCGGCGATCCGCTGACGCCGCTGGAAGCGATCGCGCGCGACTGGCTGCTGCAGCACCCCGAATATGAAGCGGAATTGTCGGACACCGCGGCTGCCCAGTCCGCCGACTATGACATTGGCAAGGGCCAGTCGAATCCTTTCCTGCACCTGTCGATGCACCTGTCGATTGCGGAGCAGATATCGATCGACCAGCCGTCCGGAATACGGGCAGCCTTTTTGCAGCTGGCCAACCGGATCGGCGAACACGATGCCCACCACGAGATCATGGAATGCCTGGGCGAGATGCTGTGGAATGCGCAGCGTAGCGGACTGCCGCCGGATGGCATTGCGTATGTCGACTGCGTGCGCCGGCGCGCGCAGCGTTAGTCGACGAAAACGGGCGAAAAAAAACCGCGGCATGCCGCGGTTTTTTCTGTCGCTACCGGATTATTTCTGCAGTACCAGCGAGCCCTTCAGGCTGGCGATGTAAGCAGACACATCCTCGATCTCGGTACGGCTCATCGGCTTGGCAATGCCGCCCATGATCGCGTTGCTACGGCCATTGCTGGCCTTTCCGCCGCGCTGGTAGGCGGTCAGTGCATGCTTCAGGTAGTCGGCATGCTGGCCGGCCAGCTTCGGATAGCTCGGATCGACAGCGTTGTTGTAGTCGGCGCCATGGCAAGCGGCGCAGTTATATTTCTGGGCAACCGCCTTGCCCGCCTCGATGTTGCCGGCGAAGGCATTGACGGACAGCGCGAGCGCCAGCAGGGCAAAAATCTTTTTCATGAAGGGCTCCGTTTATTTCTGCTGTGCGTAGTATGCGGCCACATCGGCGATGTCCTGGTCGGACAGGCCCTGGGCGATACCTACCATCGACGGGTGGTTGCGTTCGCCCTTCTTGTACGCATTCAGCGCGGCGATCAGGTATTTCTCGGACTGGCCGCCGAGCATCGGAACGCGATAGACCTCGGGGAAGGTGGCCTTGTAACCTGCGATGCCATGGCAGCCGACGCACATCGCTACCTTGTTTTTGGCAGCCTTGGCGTCGCCCTGGATGTCAGCGGCCGCAGACACCTGAGCCACGCCCGCCAGCGCGAGGAGAACAAAGAGTTTTTTCATGATAGCCCGGTAGTTGGATAAAACGAGGTGACGGAAACAGGCTTTTTATAGTGGACCTGCTCGTTGTATTGCCTGCCCGTACAAAAAAGCGCCCAAATTCTAACCAAAACACCCGGCGCTGTCGATTTCTATTTCTGGCAGCTATTCACTGCAGACATGACCGCTCGTTCGGCTTTTTCGAATATGCGGCGTCGCCATGGCGAAAAACCGGCCGACGGGCACTCGTTTATACTGGCCCGTGCCGAATCCGACCCGACTATTCACGATGACTCAGACCAAACGCTTCGATGGTTCCGACCAGTATGTCGCTACCCAGGACCTGAAACTGGCAGTCAATGCCGCGCTGACGCTGCAGCGGCCGCTCCTGATCAAGGGCGAGCCAGGCACCGGCAAGACCATGCTGGCCGAGGAAGTCGCAGCGGCATTGCAGATGCCGCTTTTACAATGGCACATCAAGTCGACTACCAAGGCACAACAGGGGCTGTATGAATATGACGCGGTGTCCCGGTTGCGCGACTCACAGCTCGGCGACGAGCGGGTCAAGGACATTCACAACTACATCGTCAAGGGCGTGCTGTGGCAGGCCTTCACCTCCGACGAGCCGGTGGTGCTGCTGATCGATGAAATCGACAAGGCCGACATCGAATTTCCGAACGACCTGCTGCGCGAGCTCGACCGCATGGAGTTCTATGTGTATGAGACGCGCGAACTGGTGCGCGCGAAGCACCGACCGCTGGTGATCATCACCTCCAACAATGAGAAGGAACTGCCGGACGCGTTCCTCCGTCGCTGCTTCTTCCACTACATAAAATTCCCGGACAAGGAAACGATGCAGCAGATCGTCGATGTCCACTTCCCGAACATCAAGAAGGACCTGCTGGCCAGTGCGCTGCACACCTTCTTCGAGCTGCGCGACGTCCCGGGCCTGAAGAAGAAACCGTCCACCTCGGAACTGCTCGACTGGCTCAAGCTGCTGCTGGCCGAAGACATTCCGCCCGACGCACTGCATTCGAAGGACCACAAGAGCATCGTGCCTCCGCTGCACGGTGCGCTGCTGAAAAACGAGCAGGACATGCACCTGTTCGAGCGGCTGGTCTTCATGTCGCGGCAGAACCGCTGAAGCCTGCCCTGCCCGCCGGCGCCGCGCCATGCTGATCGACTTCTTCTTCACCCTGCGGGACGCGAAAGTCCCGGTATCGATCAAGGAATTCCTGGTCCTGCTCGAGGCGCTCGATCGTCAGCTGATCGCTCCGTCGATTGACGAGTTCTACTTCCTTGCGCGTACCACGCTGGTCAAGGACGAGGCGAATTTCGACAAATTCGACAAGGCTTTCGGCCACTACTTTCACGGTGCGCAGGTCCTGTTCGACAAGGCGCACGAGATACCGCTCGACTGGCTGGTGAAGCGGCTGCAGCGCGAACTCACGCCGGAGCAGAAGGCGCAGCTCGAGAAGCTCGGCTACGACAAGCTGATGGAGCGCCTGAAGCAGCTGCTCGACGAGCAGAAAGGCCGCCACGAAGGCGGCAACAAATGGATAGGCACCGGCGGCACCTCGCCATTCGGCAATGGCGGCGTGAATCCCGAGGGCATACGCATCGGCGGCGAAGGCGGCCAGCGCAGCGCGGTCAAGGTATGGGAAGCGCGCGCCTTCCGCGACTACGACAGCGAGCGCGAACTCGGCACCCGCAACATCAAAGTCGCGCTGCGCCGTCTGCGCCGGTTTGCGCGCGAAGGCCTCGCCGAGGAACTGGCGCTGGACGATACCATCCGCGCCACCGCGAACAATGCCGGCTGGCTCGACCTGAAGATGCAGCCGGAGCGCAAGAACAAGGTCAAGGTGCTGATGCTAATGGACGTCGGCGGCACGATGGACGACCACATCGCGCAGGTGGAAGAGCTGTTCTCGGCCGCGAAATCCGAGTTCAAGAACATGGAGTTCTTCTACTTCCACAACTGCGTGTACGAAACGCTCTGGAAGAACAACCGCCGCCGACATGCGGAGCGCTTCGCGACCTGGGACGTGCTGCGCAAATATCCGCCGGATACCAAGCTGATCTTCGTCGGCGACGCCACCATGAGCCCCTACGAAATCGTGCAGCCGGGCGGCTCGGTCGAATACAACAACGAGGAAGCCGGCGCGGTATGGCTGCAGCGCTTCGCGCAGCACTTCCCGAAACACGTGTGGCTGAACCCGGAACCCGAGGGCCTGTGGCAGTACCGGCAGTCGATCGCGATCATCCGGCAGATCATGGCGAACCGCATGTTTCCGATCACGATGGAAGGGCTGGACCGGGCGATGCAGCTGCTGTCGAAGTAGTCGGTGCCGCAGGGTGGATTCATGCGCTCTGCCGAACCGGGTAACACCGACAAAATTCATTAAAATTGCACGGTTTGCCCTCAACGGGCGCCCCTGTTTGCAATTTCACATACCTTCTCCCGAATGGCCAGCAAAAAACCCGATTACAGCGAATCGTCGATCCGCGTCCTGAAAGGCCTCGAGCCGGTCAAGCAGCGTCCCGGCATGTACACCCGCACCGAGAACCCGCTGCACATCATCCAGGAGGTAATCGACAACGCGTCCGATGAAGCACTCGGCGGCTATTGCAAGAGCATCCAGGTCACGATGAATGCCGACGGCAGCATCAGCGTCGAGGATGACGGTCGCGGCATCCCGGTCGGCCTGCATCCGGAAGAAAAGGTGCCGACCGTCGAGATCGTGTTCACGCGACTGCATGCAGGCGGCAAGTTCGACAAGGGCTCCGGCGGTGCGTATGCATTCTCCGGCGGCCTGCACGGTGTCGGCGTATCGGTCACGAACGCGCTGGCGTCGAAGCTCGAGATCACCGTCTGGCGCAAGGACGACAAGGGCAACGGCGTGCACAGCATCGAGTTTGCCGATGGCGACGTGGTGCAGAAGCTGAAGTCGCGCGCGGCCGGCAAGGACGACAAGAAATCCGGCACGCGCGTCACCGTGTGGCCGAATCCGAAATACTTCGACTCGCCGCAGATCCCGGTCGCCGAACTGCAACGCCTGCTGCGCTCGAAGGCCGTGCTGCTGCCCGGCGTGCGCGTGACTTTCACGCAGGCCAAAAGCGGCGATACGCAATCGTGGCTGTATGAACAAGGCCTGCGCGGCTACCTGAACGAAGCCCTGGCGCAGACCAGTGGCGGTGCAACGCTGATACCGCTGTTCGAGGGCGAGCAGTATGCAGGCGCCGATGCCGACGGCTTTGCCGAGGGCGAAGGCGCGGCCTGGGTCGTCGCATGGACCGAAGACGGCGCCGTGGTGCGCGAGTCCTATGTGAACCTGATCCCGACGCCGGCCGGCGGGACGCATGAATCCGGCCTGCGCGAAGGCCTGTTCGGCGCGGTGAAAAGCTTCGTCGAACTGCACTCGCTGCTCCCGAAGGGCGTGAAGCTGCTGCCGGAGGACGTGTTCGCTCGCACCTCGTTCGTGCTCTCCGCGAAGGTGCTCGATCCGCAGTTCCAGGGACAGATCAAGGAGAAGCTGAACTCTCGCGATGCAGTGCGTCTGGTCGCCGGCTACTCGCGCACCGCGCTCGAGCTGTGGCTGAACCAGCATGTTGACTACGGCAAGAAGCTGGCAGACCTTGTGATCAAGCAGGCACAGAGCCGGCTGCGCTCCGCGCAAAAAGTCGAGAAGCGCAAGTCGTCCGGCGTGGCGGTGTTGCCCGGCAAGCTGACCGATTGCGAATCGACCGACATCACGCGCAACGAGATCTTCCTCGTCGAAGGTGACTCGGCAGGTGGCTCGGCGAAGATGGGCCGCGACAAGGAATTCCAGGCCATCCTGCCGCTGCGCGGCAAGGTGCTGAATGCCTGGGAGACCGAGCGCGACCGCCTGTTTGCGAACAACGAAATCCATGACATCGCGGTCGCGATCGGCGTCGACCCGCATGGCAAGAACGATGACCCTGACCTGTCCGGCCTGCGCTATGGCCGCGTCTGCATCCTGTCGGATGCGGACGTCGACGGCTCGCACATCCAGGTGCTGCTGCTGACGCTGTTCTTCCGCCATTTCCCGAAGCTGATCGAGCGCGGCCACATCTACATCGCGCGTCCGCCGCTGTATCGCGTCGATGCACCGGCGCGCGGCAAGAAACCGGCACAGAAAATCTATGCACTCGATGATGGGGAACTTGAGGCGATCGAGGACAAGCTGCGCAAGGATGGCGTGAAGGATGGCGCATGGAGCATCGCGCGCTTCAAGGGCCTCGGCGAGATGAGCGCCGAACAGCTGTGGGAAACGACGATGAATCCGGATACGCGCAGGCTGCTGCCGGTCGCTTTCGGCGAGCTCGGCGTGAAGGCCTCGGAAGATCGCTTCACCATGCTGATGGGCAAAGGCGAGGCTGCAGCGCGGCGTGCCTGGCTGGAGGAGCATGGGAATGAGGTGGAAGCCGATATTTAAAGGCTGAAGACGCTGGATGCCGGCCTGCGCCGGCATGACGTTTTAAACGGCGATGCACTTTGATGAGTCATGCCGGCGCAGGCCGGCATCCAGCGACTTTCACAGCAAACGAATACCGTTCGAGAAGAACAAATGACCGACCAAACCAACCTCTTCGAATCCGCCGCCGACGACGCCGGCGAATCGCTGACGCTCGCGACTTTCGCCGAGCGTGCCTATCTCGACTATGCGATCTCGGTCGTCAAGGGCCGCGCGCTGCCCGATGTCTGCGACGGCCAGAAGCCGGTGCAGCGCCGCATCCTTTACGCGATGGACCAGCTGCGGCTCGACCCGGCCGCCAAGCCGCGCAAGTCGGCCGCTGTCGTCGGCGACGTGCTCGGCAAGCTGCATCCGCACGGCGACCAGTCGGTGTATGACGCGATGGTGCGCATGGCGCAGGACTTCGCGCTGCGCTATCCGCTGGTCGACGGCCACGGCAATTTCGGTTCGCGCGACGGCGACGGCGCGGCGGCGATGCGCTATACCGAAGCGCGGCTGACGCCGATCTCGAAGCTGCTGCTCGACGAGATCGACATGGGCACCGTCGATTTCGCGCCGAACTACGATGGCTCCAGCGAAGAACCGAAGCTGCTGCCGGCGCGCCTGCCCTTCGTGCTGCTGAACGGCGCTTCCGGCATCGCGGTCGGCCTCGCCACTGAAATCCCGTCGCACAACATCAGGGAAATCGCCGCTGCGGCAGTCGCGCTGATCCGCAACCCGAAGCTGTCGCATGAAGAATTGATGGCGCTGGTGCCCGGCCCCGACTTCCCCGGCGGCGGGCAGATCATCACGCCGGCCGCGCAGATCAGCGAGATCTACCAGAACGGCCGCGGCAGCATCAAGGTGCGCGCGCGCTGGAAGATCGAAGAGCTTGCGCGCGGCCAGTGGCAGCTGGTCGTCACCGAACTGCCACCGGGAACGTCGGCGCAGAAGATCCTCGAGGAGATCGAGGAACTGACGAACCCGAAGGTCAAGCTCGGCAAAAAGAGCCTGACGCCGGACCAGCTCGCGACCAAGCAGACCCTGCTCGCGGTGCTCGACACCGTGCGCGACGAATCCGGCCGCGAAGCGCCGGTACGCCTCGTGTTCGAACCGAAGACAAAGAACCAGGACCAGGAGGAGTTCAGCAACCTGCTGCTCGCGCATACCTCGCTCGAGAACAACGCGCCGGTCAACCTCGTGATGATCGGCAGCGACGGCCGCCCGCGCCAGAAAGGCGTCGGCGAGATCCTGCGCGAATGGACAGGCTTCCGCTTCGAGACGGTGACACGCCGCACGAAGCACCGGCTCGGCAAGGTCGACGACCGCATCCATATCCTCGAAGGCCGCGAAGCGGTGCTGCTGAACATCGACAAGGTCATCAGGATCATCCGCGAGTCCGACGAACCGAAGCCGGCGCTGATGCAGGCCTTCAAGCTGTCGGAGCGCCAGGCCGAGGACATCCTCGAGATCCGCCTGCGCCAGCTCGCGCGCCTGGAAGCGATCAAGGTGCAGCAGGAACTGGCCGAGCTGCGCAAGGAGAAGGTCACGCTGCAGGACCTGCTCGACAATCCGACGTCGATGAAGAAGCTGCTGGTGAAGGAAATCGAGGGCGACGCAAAGCAGTATGGCGATGAACGTCGCACGCTGATCGAAGAAGCCGAGCGCGCAGTCGCCGAGCAGAAGGTGATCGACGAGCCGGTGACGGTGATCGTGTCGCAGAAGGGCTGGGTGCGTGCGCGCCAGGGCCACGGCCATGACGCACAGCAGTTCGGCTTCAAGGCCGGCGACGCGCTGTACTCGACTTTCGAGTGCCGCACCATCGACAACCTGCTGGCCTTCGGCTCGAATGGCCGCGTCTATTCGGTGTCGGTTGCGCAGTTGCCGGGCGCGCGCGGTGACGGCGTGCCGATGACCACGCTGGTCGAGGTCGAGTCGGGTTCGCGCCTTGTCCACTACTTCGCCGGTACCGCCGATACCTCGCTGTTGCTCGCATCGACCGCCAGCTATGGTTTCTCCGCGAAGGCGGCCGACATGGTATCGCGCCAGAAGGGCGGCAAGTCGTTCATGACGCTCGACGCCGGCGACGAGCCCCTGATGCCTCGTGTGATCGGTCCGGGCGCGAGCGCCATCGCCTGTCTGTCGGAGAACGGCCGCCTGTTGGTATTCGGCCTCGACGACATCAAGTACCAGCCGGGCGGCGGACGCGGCGTGATCCTGATGGAACTCGATGCGAATGAAAAACTGCTGGCCGCCGAGCCGATCTCGCAGAAGGGCGTTACTGTCGTCGGCACCGGCCAGCGCAGCGGCAAGCCGCAGGAGACACGACTCACCGGCGCCGAACTGTCGAACCACATCGGCAAGCGCGCGCGCAAAGGCAAGCTACTCGCGTCACGAATGAAGGCGTCCCGCCTCGAGGCGCTCGGCTGATGGCTGCGCGCGGCGCACGACTGGCGGCCAGCCTGCTGCTGGCCATCGCGTGCACCGGCTGCGGCCATGTCAATCCCCACTACGATCCGGCGAAGCCCCACCGTACGCGCGAGGGCTTCCGCAACAATTACCTCGCCGAGCCGATCGGCGCGGGCTTCCTGAAGTGGCAATGGGAACGCTGGCGCGACGGCCTGCCGAAGCCGCCGGCAAATGGTTATGCCTTCCCGTTCGAGCGGCCGGACATCGCGTGGCTGCAACAGAACCGCAGCCAACCCAGCGCCACATGGATCGGGCATGCAACCGTGCTGCTGCAGGTCGGCGGCCTCAACATCCTGACCGACCCGATCTTCTCCGAACGTGCGTCACCGGTATCGTGGGCCGGCCCGAAGCGCAAGACCCCGCCTGCGATGCAGGCGCATGAACTGCCGCGGATCGATGTGGTGATCATTTCGCACAACCACTACGACCATCTCGACCTGCCGAGCCTGCGCGCACTGGCCACACAGGCCGGCGGCCCGCCGCTGCTGCTGGTGCCGCTGGGGGTCGGCGACTGGCTGCAAAAGCAGGGGCTGACGAATGTGCAGCAGCTGGACTGGTGGCAGTCACATGAACTGAACGGCACGCGGCTGCATTGCGTGCCGGTGCAGCACTGGTCTGCGCGCGGCCTGTTCGACCGCTTTCACACGCTGTGGAGCGGCTGGGTGATCGAGTCGCCGACGGAGGGAAAACCGTTCAGAACCTTCTTCACCGGCGATACCGGTTACTCGAAAGACTTCAAGGACATCCACCGCCGCTTCGGCGATTTCGATTTCGCGATGATCCCGGTCGGCGCATATGAACCGCGCTGGTTCATGAAAAACCAGCATGTGAATCCTGAGGAAGCGGTGCGGATCCATCAGGATCTGCACTCGAAGCTATCGCTCGGCATTCACTGGGGGGCGTTTGAGTTGACGGATGAATCACTCGATGAGCCGCCAAGGGCGCTCAAAGATGCCGTCGGTCACGCTGGCATCGATTCAACGAAATTCAGACTCCTTCCTACTGGACACGCTTTGAAAATTTCTCACTAACAAACAGGCCGCAAGCCAGCTTCAACCCTTACAGTGCCAGCCTGGGTGGAACGAGAGCACCATAGCCTGGCCCCCCCGGAGTGCCTGAGACATTGCATCTCGACGGATCCGCACTCATCTCCATCTGAATATATTTGATATTCGTTGCCCAACTGGCCGAGAGTATGCGGACGCAGGCAAAGGCAACCACTCTTTGATTGGTGTTGACCAGGCTGGAATTGTTTACCACCGGCACAACAGCGTATTCACAATTCCTGTTTCCGGCTGTACTGCAGTTATTGATTTCCTGATATGCGGATGCCATGTTGCCGGTCGCGATGAACGTATCGCCACCGATCGCAAGAGGAGTGGTATTGCCACCATTAATAAAATTTCGCACGTCATTCGCAGAGTTTGACTGCATCGAAAATGTAGTCCATTGCCCGGAATCACAATTCGTTCCCTGCAGCGCATACTCAGACACCGCAGGAAATTTGTAAGGTTCACCGGCTGTTTGCGTGATGTCGACTCGCTGGTTCCCATTCGTGGAAACTACGGAAATCGTTTCACCTGAAGCGGCCAGCAGGGGCCTTTCATTTTCCGAGTCCCAATAGCGGTCGTACAGACATTTTGAAAGAACAAAAGGGGTCAGCACCCCCGGACTAACACCCGAAGGCGGCGCCACAACTGCCACCGCGCGCGCATTCATCGGCAATTCGGTAACACCGAAAATCCTAGACAGGAAGGCGGTCACACCGCCACCGTTTGTGCTGCCGCTCATGTCTATTTGTACCCTCACGGCAGGTACGTCATTTGATGTGGGATTCCATGCAGGGTCAGCCGGTATCGCAGTGAACCCCGACGATGTCAGGTTCCAGTACCCTGCCTCTATATTTGCGGTCGATATCGTTCTTCCCTCGACTTTGTTGAATGACAGGTAGTTATTCGCCTTGACCTTTGCGCTGTCCCACGTCGGTTCAGGCAAACCGGCATTGCCACAGTCAGCACGCCGATACAAGCAAGCTGCGCCTGCCAGCGCACTAGCATCCGCCCCATTCTGTAATTCGTTTCGCACCACATAGGCGTGGGAAAAATCAATCGCAAAGGCCCCTACTCCCAACAGCGCCACTAGAACGAACGCGGTAAGCAGGGCAATCGCACCGCCCTGCCTTCCGGAACGGAGAGCGGATCCGGGAGTTGCCTTCGATGAGGACCTTGAATAACTCATGGCGCTACCTCGCGAGCCTATTCATTAATCATTATCGCTGTGGACGACAGGGTGATCGGACCAGTCAGCGCTGACAGTAAAGGACCAACGCCTAATCCGTTAAAGGTGTAGTTCACCGTCACCGTCAAGTTGGCGCCCGATACGCCGGCAGAATTGTTCGCCGTGACTGACGGTACGCCGCTACCAAACGAAATGAGTCGATCGGTCATGTAATCCCTTGCGACCGTCTCAATCTGCGCCTCTGTAAGCCGGTTTGTCCGAACCACGACGCCTGCCCTGGCCGCTTCCCTTGCCGCGTTCGTTATCACTGCTTTGTCATAAAGCGCAATGCTGAACTCGATAATTGAAAAAATCAGCAGCAACAGCAGAGGAAGAACAAGGGCGAACTCAATCGCAGCGCCGCCTCTGTCCTTGTGCCGGCATCGTTCTGGGCTGTTCATGGGGAATTCCTGTGTTCCTTGCACCATTTTCCAAAGTACTAAACCTGTGCCTCGACAATCGCTTTTCGAATTAATCCGGTCATCTGTATCTCTTGTTATATTTCCCACGATACATGCTTGGCGGACATCTTTATTGACTGTTCACAATCGACTTGCGGCGCAACGATTGCCGTGCCGTGAATCACCGATCTGCAGCCGGTCAATCGCTCGTTAGAAGACATCAAACTTTTTATTTTTCCCGAGTAAATTGTTCCTCCAGTCATTGAAGTGAGGAAAAACAGGCTTTAGCATGAGCAACTCTTGCTCATCGTAAAGCCGACATGAAACAGCCCTCACTCGCAGGAACCTTTCGCCGCCTTACCTCCGCAATCCTCGTCGCTGCTGCCGGCCTGTCTGCAGCCAGCCATGCGGCCGCGCCGGCGCAGCCCGCACTCGACCCGACCGTCAATGAACAGATCGTGATGCTGCCGGTCGTGCAGAACGGCAGCCAATTCAAGTTCGAGACTACGATCTACATGCCCCCCGGTGCCGGGCCGTTTCCGCTGCTGGTAATGAACCATGGCAAGGAGCGCGGCAATCCGTCCAACCAGAAGCGCGACCGCTTTCTGTCGATGAGCCGCGAGTTCGTCAAGCGTGGCTATGCCGTCGTCGTACCAATGCGCAAAGGCTTCTCGCAATCGAGCGGCAGCTACAGCGACTATGGCTGCAACATGAAGGACAACGGCCAGCAGCAGGCGGACGATATCGTCGCGGTGCTGGACGCGATCACCAGGCAGCCATGGGTCGACCGCGAGCGCATCGTGGTTGCCGGCCAGTCGTACGGCGGCCTGGCCACGATGGCCTTCGGGACGCGCCAGTATCCGGGCGTGCGCGGCCTGCTGAATTTCGCAGGCGGCCTGCGTATCGACGGCGGCAGCTGCGACTGGAAGAGTTCGCTGGTGACTGCCTTCGGCAGCTACGGCGCCGCGACCTCGCTGCCCAGCCTGTGGATGTACGGCGAGAACGACAGCTACTTCGACCATCCGCTCGCACAGCGCCTGCAGCAGGCCTATCAGGCGGCCGGCGGCCCGTCGCAACTGGTGGCATACGGGTCGTTCAAGCGCGATGCGCACGGCATGATCGGCAGCCGCGACGGCGTTGCCGTCTGGTTGCCGGAAGTCGAGCGCTTCCTGAAGACCATCGGCATGCCGACGGCTGTGACAGTGGCCATCGCCGACACGCCGCGCCCGCCAGCCACCAACTTTGCCGCACTGGACAACGTGGGTGCGATCCCGTACCTGACCGACAAGGGCCGCAACGGTTACCGGGACTATCTGGGCAAGTCGGCACCGCGCGCGTTCGCGATTTCGCCGTCCGGCGCGTGGAGCTGGGCAGAGGAAGGGGACGATCCGGCGTCGCGTGCAGTCGCTGCCTGCCAGAAGAACAGCCAGGTACCGTGCCAGCTGTACTCGGTCGACAATGACGTAGTGTGGAGCGCGCCGGCTACTGCAGCGCCGGTTGCACTCAACTGAACGACGCCTGTCCATGATCAGGAGGCGGCCTGCCGCTGGCCGGCCGCCAGCCTGAGCCGAAGCGCCTGCAGATCCTTGCAGTCGTGGCCAAGGATCACCCTTAGGCGGGTACCGTACTGCTGGTTGTTGATACGCAGCCTCGGATTGACGCCCAGTTCGTCGCCGAACTGCTTTGCGACCGGTGCGTGGTCGCGCACATATTCGATCCGGGTCCGGCCGACGTTGAACTGCTCATGGTTGGTAGTTCGCACCACCCGCCATGCATCGGATGGCAGCAACTCGCGCAGACCGCGCGCAAAACCGTTAACGCCGTTGCCATTGACCAGTTCAACCGGCATTGCGTAGGCCGGTATGCGTGCCGGCGTCACCGGGTCGGGATGCATTGGCGTCGGCTGGTTGATGGCCACCTGCGGCTCGCCGACGACGACCGGTGGCGAAACCCTCTCCTCAATCGCAGGCACCGGCACCGCGGACGGTCCCGGAGGATAACGCAGCGCATAGACACCGCTGGTGACGGTATCGATAGCCGCTGCCGGGGCCGGTTCCTCCAGCGGCACCGCTGCGGGCGCCGGAGGAGCGGCGACATTCGCAGCCAGCTTCTGTTCCAGCGCCTGCAACCTGCGGCGCGCATGCTGGTTGGCACCGTCGAGCTCGACCGCGCGCTGATAAGCGTTGAACGCATCGAAATCGCGTCCGCGCATTTGATACGCATGACCGAGGTTGGCATACACATGCGATGCCGGATGCCGCTCGCTCAACTCGACCAGCATGCCGATCGCGCGATCGAGATCGCCGCTTGCGCCAATCAGCGCGGCCATCCCGTTCTTTGCATCTGCATGGTCCGGATCGATCGCGAGTGCGCTCAGATAGGCTTTCTGTGCGTCGCTGTACTGCCCCATCAAATGCAGTTGCCGGCCGCGCTGGTACTCGCCATCGGCGGTCATTGCAATCTTCGGCGGCGTATTCCACCCGCTGAGGCTGCCGTCGGACAGTGACGAGCAGCCCGCCAGCATGCCGCCGCAGAGTGCGATGCATAGACTGGTATTTGCTTTCATTTTTCCTCCCTTGATCATCCGTTGCCTGCCATCGTCGGCAGCAACACGCGATAAATCTGGATCACTGCCGGCCCCATCAGCACCAGAATCAGCGTCGGAAAGATCATGAAAATCAGCGGCATCAGCAGCTTCACCGCAATCTTTGCCGCCGCCTCTTCGGCGCGCTGCCGGCGCTTGGTACGCAGGTTGTCCGCATGAACCCGCAAGGAATCGCCAATACTGGTGCCGAAACGATCGGCCTGGATCAGCATGGCGACCAGCAGATCGATCTCTTCGACACCGGTACGCAGCGCGAGGTGACGGAGGGCCGTCTCCTTGGAGAAGCCGCTGCGCAGTTCCATCAGCACCAGCTGCAGCTCTTTGGACAGCACCTTGCTCTTGATCTCGATTTCGGCAGCGACCTTGGCGAGCGCCTGATCGAGGCTGAGACCCGCTTCGACACAAATGACCAGTAAGTCCAGCGCATCCGGGAACGATTCGAAAATCTCGCGCTGACGATCCTCGATCACGCGCCGCAGCACGAGGTTCGGCAGGTAATAGCCGATCGCAGAGGCAAGCAGGAGGTAAAACAGGATGCTGGTCGTTCCCGAGGACAGCAGCGGCGTGCCGCCGAGTATCAACACCAGCAGCGGCAGTACGACTGCGAGCGCAGTCTTGATGCCAAAGAAGATGACCGGCGCCGAGACGCCGCGCCATCCGGCATTGATGAAGCGGATCCTCATCGCCGAGTCTTCCCAGCCGTCGGCGGGCAAGGAGAGGTGAGCGAGGGGCTTCACCACGCTCGCCAACCTGTCGCGCCAACCGCCTCCGAGGAGGGCCTGGCTGTCGCGCATCCCCTGCGACTGCACCTGGGCGACGCGCTGCTGAACCCTGCTGGGCATCAGCAGCCACATCGCGAGGCCAGTCACGCCCGCGGCTGCGAGGAAGACGATGACGAGGAACATCAGTGATTGTCCGTTCATGGCAGTGCTCTCATTGAAGCCTCAATACGGTTGTCACACCCGAAGGTTGACGATCTTGCGCATCCACAGGCCGCCCAGCAGCATCTGTACTGCAGCCACGACCACTAACGCCTGTCCGGCAGGATCGCTGAAAAGCTTCCCCATGTAGTCCGGGTTGAGTGCAAAGATCGCCAGGCCCATCACGACCGGCAGCAAGAACAATATCCATCCGGACAGGCGTCCTTCGGCAGACAGCGAGCGGATCTGCCCGAACAACTTCAAGCGCTCGCGGATCAGGTTGGCCATGTTCTGCATCAGCTCGGCCAGATTGCCACCGCTTTCGCGCTGTATCAGTACAGCGATCACCAGGAAGCGCAGGTCATCCAGCGGTACCCGCTCGGCCATCCGCTGCATTGCCGGCTGCAATCCGAGGCCGTAATTGATTTCGTCCGCGACCAGGCGAAATTCCCCGCTGATCGGTTCCGGCATTTCATCGGCCACCATCTGCAGGGTCGATGGCAGCGCATGGCCGGCTCGCAGGCTGCGCGCGATCAGGTCGGCGGCCTCGGGCAGCTGCGACTGCAGCCGGAGCAGCCGGTTCGCCCGCTGGCGGCTGACCTGCAGCAGGGGCACGCATCCCCCGGCTGCTGCAAAGACGATCCCCATCAACCAGCCGGGAAACAGGATCAGCCCGAGCAGGAGTCCGGCAAACACTCCCAGCCCCATGAAAGACAACAGTCTGCCGACCTTCCACGCGCTGCCGGCCTGCTGCAGGTGGACGTCGAGCGGCTGGGAGAACGATAGCTTGCGCAGCAGGTTCTCGACCGCATCGGAATCGGCCAGCCGGCGCTGCTTGAGCAGCGACAGGCGCTTGCCGCCGTCGGCATGAGCATCCGACAGCGCGTTAATCCTCCGGCTGAAGCGGCGCGCCGCCTTGCTCTGGGTGGAAAACCACCACTGCCACAGCGCCTCCACTGCCATCGCCACGGCGATGAACAGGAAGACGGCAAAACCGATATAGAGCAGGTGAGATTGCATTGCGGCCTCCGCCTTAGGCTCTGACGGGCGACGATAACGGGTGATAGATGGTTTCCGGCACGGCCACGCCGAATTCCTTCAGCCGCAAGTCGAATTGCGGGCAGATGCCGGTTGCGGTGAAATGCCCCTTCACCTTGCCGTCCGGCGCGACGCCGGTTCGGCGGAACGCGAAGATCTCCTGCATGGTGATGATGTCTCCCTCCATGCCGGTCAGTTCCTGCAGGCTGACCAGCTTGCGGGTACCGTCGCTCAGTCGCATCAGCTGGATCACTACCGTGATCGCGGAAGCGATCTGCTGCCGCATCGCGCGCAACCCGAGGTTGGCACCGGCCATGCCGATCATGTTCTCCAGCCGCGACAGGGCATCGCGCGGCGTATTCGCATGAATGGTGGCCAGCGAGCCCTCGTGCCCGGTATTCATCGCCTGCAGCATGTCGAGTGCTTCCGGCCCGCGTACCTCGCCGAGGATGATGCGGTCCGGTCGCATCCGGAGGGCATTTTTCACCAGTGCACGCTGCGGCACCTCACCCTTGCCTTCGATGTTGGGCGGACGGGTCTCGAGACGCACCACATGCGGCTGCTGCAGCTGGAGTTCGGCGGCGTCTTCGATTGTGATAATCCGCTCCCGCTCGGGAATAAAAGCGGACATCACATTCAGCAGCGTGGTCTTGCCGCTGCCGGTGCCTCCGGAGATCAGGATATTCACCTTGGCCTTGCCGAGTGCCTCGAGCAGTTCGGCGATTTGCGGCGTCAGCGTATGGTGTGCGATCAGGTCGGTGATGGTCAGCGGCTGTACCGAAAAGCGCCGGATCGACAGTACCGGGCCGTCCAGCGCCAGCGGCGCGATGATGGCGTTCACTCGCGATCCGTCCTCGAGCCGGGCATCGACCATCGGACTGGACTCGTCGATGCGGCGACCGACGCGGGACACAATGCGCTCGATGATGCGCATCACATGGGCGTCGTCGTGGAAACGGATCGGTGTCAGTTCCAGTCGTCCGCGACGCTCCACATACACCTGACGGTGAGAGTTCACCAGAATATCCGAGATGCCGTGGTCGGACATCAGCGGCTCGATCGGACCCAGTCCCATCATCTCGTTCTGCATGTCCTGCACCAGCCGGCGGCGTTCTGCCTGGTTGACAACCATGTTCTCGTCGTCGAGGATGCGCTCGATCAGCAGCGACAGTTCGCGCCGGAACTGTTCCCCGCTCAATTGCTGCAGGCGCTCGAGGTCGATGCGCTCGTAGATCGCGTTGTACAGATGCTTGCTCAGCGCGCGGAATGCATCGGTGTTGAACTCATCTCTGTCCAGCGGACTGACATTTTCATTGAGCGACAGCTTGTCCCGCAGGCTCATGGATGGCTCACTGTCGAATTTTTGTGCATACATGCGGGTCTCTCTCTTCAGTCAGTCATTGCGGCATTGCGCACGAACAGCCGGCGGATGATGCTCTTCGCGCTCGGCACGGGCGTATCGGTCAGTGCGCGGACAATCTCTATCAGCCCCTTCGACAGGTTGCTGCTGCGCGCGAGCCTGAGGACCGGTTCGCCCTGATTAATCGATGCGCTGGCAATCTCGAAGTTGTTCGGTATCTGGAAGGCGATCCTGTGCCCGATGCCGCGTTCCATATCGGCGACGGTGATCGGGTTGTCGTCATCGTGCCGGTTCAGGATTTGCCGGATGTTTTCCCTGCGATAGCCGAGGGTCGAATACATCTCGAGCATTCGCTGTCCGTTGCGGATGAAAGGCAGGCTCTGCTGCAGCACAGGCATGATCAGGTCGCTGCCATCGAGCGCACGAATGGTCACGGCGTTCACCTGGCGACCGACATCGAGCAGGATGAAGTCGTAATGCTTCTTCGCCAGCGACAGAATGGCGGCTACATGATCGGGCCGGATGCTGTCATCGGGGTCCGGACTGGGCGATGCGGCCAGCACGCCGAGGTTGGGCTCGATGTTCAGCAGACTGGATTCGAGCAATTGCTCATCGAGGCGGACGATCTCCGCGCAAAGATCCGACATGGTCATCGAAGGCCGGGCATCGGAAAGAAAGATGGCTGCGTCGCCGAACTGCAGGTTCAGATCGATCAGCAGGGTGCGCTTCTGGCCGACGGTGGCCAGCGCATAGGCCAGGTTAGTCGCCACGAACGTCGCCCCGCTTCCGCCCTTGCTGGAGACGACCGACAATACCTTTCCCTCTTCGCGGGAGACCGAGCGCATACGGTCGCTGATGCGGTCGATCGCCTGTTCCAGTTCGAGCAGATTGATCGGCACGCCGACCACTTCGCGCACGCCGAGCCGCATGGCGGCGATCAGCAGGTCTGGCGAATGCGTCGGCGCCAGCATCAGTATCAGTGCGTTCGGGTAGCGGGTGGCCAGTCGCTCCAGACTGTTCAGGGCGACGGATACGTCGCCGCGCGCATCAAAAAAAATCAGGCCGGGCACGGCGATGGCAACTCCCCCCTCGCCGCCCGGCATCGGCGGCACTTCCTTTGTCACGACGACCGGCGGGTTGCGCCGTGCGCACAGCCTCTGGATCACGGCCCGGGTTTCTGTATCGGGACTGACGATGAGCGCGTTCATGATTTTTCCTGTGTTTTTACGTCCGGCTCCATGCCATCGGCCGGATACCAGCAACCGGTACCTGCATGCTCCTGCCTGTCAGCGACTGACGCCGATCGCGAACGGGCTGGCAGGCGGCGGCGGTTCGCGAAAGCTATTCCGGTAGCGGCCGATGGACTCGCGACCCGTGGCACCGTCGATACCGTTGACGGGCGCATCGCCGCCGGCCTCCGGATCGAGAACTTGCTGCTGACGCACGAGTCGCACGGTCTCGCCGAACCGACTGTCCCACTGCGGTGTCGTCGGTGCGCACGCGCACAGTGCCATGAGTAATACCGGGCCTCCTGTCATGCGGAGCGCTCTGATAATCGAATTTTTTCCCACACTGGCCTCCGTCACTTCAGTTGATAGCCTGCTGCGCCGTCTTTCGGTTCCTGCGCCGGCTTGCCGCTCTCGAGTTTGCCGTCGATGAACAGCTCCTTGCGGGTCGGATCGCGATAGCTGTCAGTCGGCAGCCGGTAGTTCGCCGGCAGCGGCTTGACGAGTCGCGGCGTAACGACGAACACCAGTTCGGTGCGGTCGTTCTGGAAATCGGTGCTGCGGAACAGTGCGCCAATCACCGGAATCTCGCCCAGGATCGGGAAAGCCTTGATGTTGCTGGTGGAGTTGTTCTTGATGAGGCCGCCGATCGCAAAGCTCTGGCCGTCCACCAGCTGCACGGTGGTGGATGCACGGCGGGTGGTAATCAGCGGCAGGATGGATCTTCCCTGCACCCCCGCCGCGCCGATACCAACGCCTTCGCGAGCCAGCTCGGAGACCTCGGGCGCGACCCGCAAATTGATGCGGCCGCCGGCCAGCACCGTTGGTGTAAATTTCAGCCCGACGCCGAACTCTTTCTCTTCGAGTGTGACGCGGCCGAATGCGTCCTGCGCAACGGGAATCAGGATGCGGCCGCCGGCCAGAAAGCTACCTTCCTGCCCGCTGATGGCCATCACATTCGGCTCGGCGAGTACTTTGACCAGCGAATCTCGCTTTTCTGCGTCGAGCGTCACACCGGAGCCTGACGCTCGGGTGGCTGACAACACGCCGGCGCCACCTGTCAGGAAGTTCGACAAAATACTGTAGGTGATGCTGGCCGGTGTCGGACTGCCGGTCACCTGGACACCGAGCTTTTCAAGCAAGGTCTTCGACACCTCGGCGACTTTTACTTCCAGCATCACCTGCTGCGCCGCGCTGACCTGCAGCAGGTTGACGACCCGCAGCTGCTGCAGAGCGATGTTAGTTGCCGTCGCATTAGCTGCCGCCCCGGCTGACGGGTTGGCCATGCCCTCCTGCTGTGCGCCCGGAGTAACGCTTGCTGGTCTGCGGACAAACGCCAGCGCCAAGTCGTTCGCGCGCGATGCGGCCAGCGAATCGCTGACTGTACCGCTTAAGATCAGGCTGTCTGCAGCGGCACTGACCTTGATGTCCTTCTCCTCGGGCATCAGTTCCACCAGCGCTGCCTGCAACGCACCGGGATCCATAGTGACTGTCACATCAATCGCCGTGCAACGGCCGCTGCGTCCCTGCAGAATCATATTGGTCGACCCGATCTCCACCCCCAGCAGGTACAAGGTCTCGGGCGATACCAGCATGGCTTGTGCCACCGAGGGATTGCCCAGTGTCCGGTTGCTTACCGGCTCCGGCAGTTTCAGCAGAGTCGATTTCCCGATCGACAGCGTCATTTTTCCCGGCGCCGCTGGCTCGCCATTGCAGTTAAGCGGCATGGGTGCATTCGCCTCGACAGGCGCACCCTTGCCGCCCGCTGTCCCTCCAGGCGCGCCTGCCTCCTGCCCTGTCGCGTTGCCGGCACAGCCCAGCAGGCAGAGGGCGGCCGCGGTCAATCCGGTCATGCATCTCTTCATTCTTTTTCTCCTTGTACGGACTGTCCTCAGTAGCATTCCTGGGCGTTGCGCAAGCCATTGATCACGCCGACGCAATTGCGCGGCTGCTCGGCTATCCCAGGCGCAGCCGCGGATGCAGGTGCGGGTGCAGCCGCGGGGGCAGGTGCGGGGGCGGGCTGAACCACCGCGGCCAATGCTTTTGCTTCTTCTTTGCGCGGGCGATTCAATGCGCGCATTGGTTTGGCACCCCCTGCATCGGCGACCTTGATTACGTGGACTTCCTTTTCCTCGAGCAGTGTGGATTTGGTCGCACCTGCGGTCTCCACTGGCTGGGGGTCGATCTGATTGCGCAGCACAAGTGACAGCGTGCCGACGCTGCGAGCGAGATCAAGCTTTTCTGCCTGATCCGGTGTCACCTCCAGCGTGACTGCATTCACCACGCGCGGCTTGGTCTCATCGCGGCTGACTTCCTGTGCCACAGCGAGCACCAGAATCCGTTCCAGCACAATCTTCGAGATGTTTCTGTCGCGTGCCGACGGATCTTTAGTATCGCGTTGGGTGTTGACGATGATGTCCACGTAGTTACCGGGTAAGGCAAAGCCGGCGACGCCGATCACATCATTCACGCGCACGGTGATCGCGCGCCTGCCATCACCGATCACTGCAGATAAACCACCCTTCGTACCCTGCGGCGCAAGCTTGGCCTCCAGCACAGGCTCGCCGCGCAGAAGACTTGTCTTCAGTACGCGTCCATCGAGGTTCGAGGCGTCATGAAACGCGCCGGGAGGCGTGCTGCCTGATGGCCAGTCGACCATTTGCACGAGTTCCGGTGTCAGCCGCTGACCGAGATTGATGTCAGTGCTGGCCACAGCGATTCTGGACAGGCCGGCGGTAGTCTGCTGGTTGAGCCAGCGCGAAGCCAAAGCTACGGCAAGCAACCCGGCAATGCTGGCAGCAACCAGCATCAGCCATGTTCTTGTTGTCCTCATGGTTCCCCCGTTTCATTTGGCAAATCCATTGCCTTTTCAAATTCGTCATACCCGCAATTGCTTATCCCGCCGACCGATGAGTCATCGCGGTGGCTGCCATCGCCAGCGTCGCGATGCCTATCGCCACGCCAAACGGGAACACGCCGCGTCGCGTCTTCAAACCCGTTTCCGGTGCAGGCGGTCGGTCCCGGTCCATGCGCTCGCTCCCGACCCAATAGCGGAAACCAAGCAGGCCCCAGGTCACGTGAGGCGAGCGTGCAGCCAGAACCAGCGCCGACCATGCGCCTCCCAGCAGAAAGCTGAGCAGCGCGATATCGAGGACTGCCAGCGGCCCCACATACAATCCGATCACGGCCATCAGCTTCACGTCACCCGCCGCCATGCCGCGCAGGCAGTAAAACGGCAGCAGCAGCAATAGCCCCGCCAAGCCCCCGAGCAAAGCGTCTTTCAACGTCAGGCTGGCAGGATCAAACAAGGCCAACATCAGCGCCGCTGCAGCGCTCGCTGCAAGCAGGACATTCGGTATGCGCCAACTTCGCCAGTCGGTGACGGCGGCCGCAATCGCGGTCGCACTCATACCGGCGATGCAGAGTTCACTAATGAATGCTTGCTCGACAAAAAACATGGCTTCGATCCGGGTTCTTCGTGAATGACCCGCTGCATGCCGCAGCGGGTCATTCACCCCTGTCGGGTGCGTTTACGGGTTCGCTGCAGTGGCAGCGTTGCCCAGCCGAAGGCCTATGTTGTTGAACAAGGTGTTCAGGTTGGTGCCAAGGAGGGTGGCGCCGACGATGATCGCGATTGCCACGAGTGCGGCGAGGAGGCCATACTCAATGGCGTTCGCCCCGTGTTCATCATTGATGAATGCCTTGACATGTTTCCCTAGAAATTTCATGGTCTGCTCCTGACAGAAAAAAGATGGAAGAGACCCGACGGGCAGCGGTTAAACACCCCCGCTCGAGGGTCAGGTTTCAGTCGAAAGGGCAACAAGCCCGGCCCAACTCCTGACAAACGTTGCTCATTTGCCATTGAGCGCAGTTTCCCCTCTAAGATGCCAAATAGAAAACTGCCAAGATGTACTAGTAGCCGTACTGTTTTCGCAACAAATTGACCGTCGGATTAGCTTTCCATGTAAGCAAGCGCTCACAAAAGTAGGTGAATTTCACAGAAATTTGATGTAAGGCAAGTGCCTGTCTCCCCTCACCTCCGATTGCCGGCGACAATCCCCACCCTCAACCCTGAAGCAACAACGGGTATTCGAACGAGGCTGCCTGACGGCAGTCAGAGATCACCTGAAGTCGGCATGCGCACGCTGCGCCTGTCCGCAATTTGCCCATTTGCATGAACGAATACGCACGACTTTTTTATGCGCTCTGGCCTGACGAGCAGACCCGCGCCCACCTGAAACGCCTGCAGGAGTCCGTGATCGGACGCAAGGTCAGCCCGGAGCACCTGCACCTGACGCTGGCCTTCCTCGGCACACAGGCGAAATCGCTGCTGCCGTCGCTGGCGAAGCTGCTGGAAAGATTGCCAGGCCAGAGCTTCACGATCGGCATCGATCGCTACGGCTATTTCAACAAGCCGCGGGTGGCATGGGTCGGCCCGTCAGAGACGCCGGCGCCGCTGCTCGACCTGCAGCAGACGCTGATGCACGAACTGAACGAGGCTCAGGTGCCGTTGAAGCCGGAGGGAAAGTTCAGGCCGCATGTGACGCTTGCGCGTGATGCGAACAGCCTGGATGAACCGTTTGCGCCGATGATCCCGTGGCGGGTCGGCAAGATCATGCTGATCCAGTCGATCCAGGTGAAAGGCGGCGTGATTTATTCGCCGATCGTGGAGAAGGCGCTGGCCTGAGGACGTGCGTCGCAGGCGTGGGCAGCCAGTTGCCGCAGCACATGCGACGCGGCGACGAAACCGAAACTGGCGGTGACCACCACGGCCGATCCATAGCCCGCGCAATTGAGGCCGGTGACGCCCGAGGCCCCGTCGCCGGTCTCGCACACCTCGGGCAGTCGCAGCGGTTCGGTGGAGTACACCGCATCAATGCCGAACTTGTTCTTGCTGCCGCGCGGGAAGCCATGCTTGATGCGCAGGTTCTTGCGCACGCGCGCCAGCAGCGGTTCCTGCTCGGTGCGCGACAGGTCGCAGACCGCGATGCGGGTCGGGTCCACCTGCCCGCCGGCGCTGCCGATGGTCAACAGCGGTATCTGCTGCTGCCGGCAGTGCACGATCAGTGCCGTCTTGGCGCGAGCGTCGTCGATGGCATCGATCACATAATCGAAGCGGCCGGGCGGGATCAGCGAACTCACGTTCTCCGCATCGATGAATTCCTCGACGCAGCTGACCTCGCAAGTCGGATTGATTTGCGCAATCCGGTCGGCCAGCGCGCCGACCTTGGCCATGCCGAGGGTATCGGTGAGCGCATGGATCTGGCGGTTGACGTTCGATTCGGCCAGGTGGTCGAGATCGATCATCGTGACGCGGCCGATGGCGCTGCGTGCAAGCGCTTCCACCACCCACGAACCGACGCCGCCGACGCCGACGACGCAGATGTGCGCGCGGCGGAAGGCGGCGAGTGCCGGTGCGCCGTACAGGCGCGCGAGACCACCGAAACGGCGGTCGAAGTCGACCTCGTCGGAAGGATTGTCAGAGGGAAGGGGAAGCACGCTAGCCATGCGCGCATTTTAACGGACGTCAATTGCTTGCCGGGCTTAAACTGCCGGACTGAACTATTTCCCAATCCCCTTGCCCCTCCTGCATCATGCGCCGGCTGTCTCCCCTGCTCTCGCTGATTTCGGTCGCCGTCACCGCGCATGTCGCGCTTGGCGCGGCGCGGGTGACGACGTCGCTCTACGCGCTGTCGATGCAGGCGTCGGCGTTCACGGTCGGCACGCTGGTCGCGCTGTTCGCAGTGTTCCCGATGTTGCTGGCAGTGCCGATGGGGCGAGTCATCGATCGCAGCGGCGTGCGCAGGCCGCTGATGTGGGGCTGTCTGGTCGCGTCTGCAGGCGTGGCTGTTGCCGCTTCAATCAAGGCGCTGGCAGCGCTCTATGTGGCCGCGGTACTGGTCGGCACCGGCTTCATGGCGATCTTCATCGCGACCCAGCATGCGGTGGGCATGCTGGCGCCGCCGGACCAGCGGGCAGCGAGCTTCAGCAAGCTGTCGGTCGGGTTCTCGATATCGGCCTTCCTCGGCCCGCTGATGGCGGGTTTCACGATCGATCACGCCAATCATGCTGCAGCCTTCATCGCCTGCGGCGCCTTCACGCTGCTGGCCTTCGTGCTGGCGAATGGCCGCAACCTGCGCGACTTGCCCTTGCAGCCGCCAGCGTCGCAGCGCGGACATGGCAGTCCTTTCCAGTTGCTGCGCGATCGTGACCTGCGCGCGGTCTATCTGGTCGGTATCCTGCTCGCCGCGGCGTGGGACCTGTTCACCTTCGTGACGCCGATCCGCGGCACCCAGCTTGGCTTCTCTGCGTCCACCATCGGCATGATTCTCGCGTCGTTTTCCGCAGCGACCTTCGTGGTTCGGCTGGCGATGCCCGGCATCGTTCGCCGCTACCGCGAATGGCAGATACTCGCCGGCGCACTGGCAGCGGCCACGCTGTGCTACCTGCTGCTGCCTTTCATGGACAGGCCGTGGACGATGGCGCTGGCCGCCGCCGGGCTCGGGCTGGCGCTGGGCAGCGGGCAGCCGAATGTGCTGGCGCTGCTGCACGGCGGCGCGCCGCCGGGGCGCGGCGCAGAGGCGATCGCGATTCGGGCGAGCATCGGCAATCTGTCGGCCGTCGCCCTGCCGCTCGCCTTTGGGGCGGCCGGTGCCGCGCTCGGCCTGTTTGCCGTATTCTGGGGGCTGGGCGCAGTGATCGCCTGCGGCATACCGGTCGCCGCGCGGCGCGCGCTCAGGACGTCAAACACCACGCAACCATCCAAACATGAACAACAAGATCTCCATCGCTGACCTTCGCCGCGACTATAGCCACGCCAGCCTGTCCGAGCATGACGTCGATGCCGACCCGTTTCGCCAGTTCGAGCTCTGGTTCCATCAGGCCGTCGAGGCACAGATGCCGGAACCGAACGCGATGAGCCTCGCTACCGTCGACGGCGAAGGGCGACCGTCGCTGCGCATCGTGCTGCTGAAAGACTTCGACGCACGCGGCTTCACTTTCTATACCAATTACCAGAGCCGCAAGGGCGAAAACCTGCTGCAGAACCCGCAGGCCGCCATCACGTTCCACTGGGTAGAGCTGGAGCGCCAGGTGCGCATCGAGGGCAGGGTCGAGCGCGTCGCGCCCGAGGAGAGCGATGCCTATTACAGCATCAGGCCGGTGAAGAGCCGCATCGGCGCGCATGCGTCCGCGCAGAGCCGGCCGATCGCGAGCCGCGAGCAGCTTGAGCAGCAGTTCGAGCAGGCAGCGGCCCAGTACGGCGACAATCCGCCACGTCCGCCGCACTGGGGTGGCTATCGGCTGGTGCCGGACTGGGTCGAGTTCTGGCAGGGAAGGCGTTCAAGGCTGCATGACCGGATTGCCTACGTCCGCCAGGCGGACGGCAGCTGGACTCGCGAGCGGCTGCAGCCCTGAATTGAGAAACTGACAAATATCAAAACCACAATATCCCCCGGACATCATAGTCTTTCGCTGGAGGGGCGATGTTCTGGGAAAAGAAATTCGAGCACTGGCTTCACACGATGCGCGAACGCACCGAGCTGCCGCTGCGGCTGCAGCTGTGGAACGGTCGCGAGTTTGACCTCGGCCCGCAGTCGCCCGAGGTAACCATCCGCATACCGTCTCCGTCGGCGCTGACCTATTTGCTGAACCCGTCGCTGGACAATCTCGGACGCGCGTATGTCGAGGGAAAGCTCGATGTCGAGGGCAGGCTGCGCGCGATCATCGAGGTGGCGAGCAAGCTGGCCGAGCGCGGGCTCGAGCATGGCACCCGGCTCGGCCAGCTGTTCCGGCCTCGGGCACACAGCCGCCGGCTCGACCAGCAGGCGATCGAATACCACTACGACGTCTCCAACGCGTTCTACCAGGCCTTCCTCGACCCGGCGATGGTGTACTCGTGCGCCTACTTCGAGAATGGCAATGAGGATCTCGCGAGCGCGCAACAGAAAAAGATCGACCACATCCTCGCCAAGCTCGACGTGCGGCCGGGCCATACGCTGCTCGATATCGGTTGCGGCTGGGGTGCGCTGGTGATCCGCGCGGCGCAGACCCGCGGCGCAACATGCGTCGGCATTACGCTGTCAACCAACCAGCATGCGCTGGCTACCGAGCGCGTACGCGAGGCGGGACTGGAAGACCGCATCAGCATCCGGCTGCTCGACTACCGAGACATGGACGGACGGTTCGACCGCATCACCAGCGTCGGCATGTTCGAGCATGTGGGGCTGAAGAACCTGCCGCTGTATTTCTCGACCATGCGCCGCCTGCTGGCCGATGACGGGCTGGCAATGAATCACGGCATCTGCACCACCAACACCGACCACAGTACTGCCCGCTACGGTGCCGGCGAGTTCATCGAGCAGTATGTATTCCCGCACGGCGAACTGCCGCATATCGGCACCGTGCTGGGCGCAATGCAGGACGGCGGGCTCGAGTCGCTGGATGTAGAGAACCTGCGACGGCACTACGCGCGCACCTGCGCGCTGTGGGCCGAGAACTTCGAGCGCAATGACGCGCTGGTCCGCTCGCTGGTGGATGAGCGGAAGTACCGCATCTGGCGGGTCTACCTTGCCGGCTGCGCGCATGCGTTCCGGCATGACTGGATTTCGCTGTACCAGGTGGTGTGCGCGAAAGCGGGCCGCGATGCGGGGGAACTGCGTTGGTCGCGGCGGTATATGTATGAGCGAAGCTGAGCAGGGATGCTCAAGCGTCCCGGCCGGCTCACTTCCTCAATTTCTCGGCAAACACCTTCCTGAACTTCGCCACCTTCGGCGCGACCACGAACGCGCAGTACGACTGAAGCGGGTGATTGACGAAATAGTTCTGATGGTATTCCTCCGCGCGCCAGAACTCGGGCGCATCGGCCAGTTCGGTGACGATCGGCGCATCCCACACGTGGGCCATCTCGGCCATCACTTGCCGCGCGGTCGCCATCTGCTCCGCGCTGTGGGTGAAGATCACTGAGCGGTACTGGGTGCCGACATCATTCCCCTGCCGGTTCAATGTGGTCGGATCGTGGATGGTGAAGAAGACCTCGAGGATCTCGCGATAGCTGACGATCGCCGGATCGAAATGCACGCGCACCACTTCTGCATGGCCGGTGCGGCCGTCGCAGACCTGTTCGTAGTTCGGCTGATTTACATGCCCACCGCTGTAGCCGGACTCGACTCGCTGCACGCCGTGCAGTTCCTGGTAGACCGCCTCGAGGCACCAGAAGCAGCCGCCGCCCACGGTCGCGATTTCTGTCGTCATCATGCACTCCGTCGTTTGATGTCAAGGCCACTGTAGCGCAAGGGACGTCGGGCTGCTACGAGCCCGTACGCTGCACCGGATCGGTCGATGCGAACTGCATCAGGCAGGCATCGCGCAGCGAGGGCAGCAGCACCTGGGTCAGCAAGTCGACGCTGAAAATGCGGTCATTGATAAAGCTGCTGCGCGGCGACCGCGGCAGTGCGGCACCCAGGTCGAACAGGCTGAATGCCTGCCACTGGCCGGTATCGTCCGGCAGCCATAGTGCGCGTCGGGTGGCATCGTCGTCTGCCAACACCGGGTCGTAATGGCTCCAGACAGCGAGCAGGTCTTCCAGCCGGCGTGCCGGCACGCCTTCCAGCTGGACGCCGTCGTCATGCACCGCAAGCGTTGCCCCTCGGTCAGCGATGGCAGCGGCCGCGTCGGCCGGCGGCATGGCTTCCAGCGGCAGCAGCGATGCACCGATGCGCAGCAGCGCGAAGTACAGCACGACCGCGTCCGGATGGCCGCTGCCGACATAGGCGACCGTATCGCCCGGGCGCACACCCCACTCGCCCTGCAGGCGTGCCGAGCCGCGCTCTATGCGCGACCACAGGCGGCGGTAGGTGATGTCGCGGTCGGGCAGCACATGCGCAAGCCGGTCGGCGTGCTCGTTCGCATGGCCGTGAAGCAGCGCGAGCAGCGATGAATTTCCTGTCTCCATGCCCGTGATTCTACGCAAGAAGCGGGCGACTTCCGCGCGGCAAAGGCTTTTTGGGCATAATTCGCCGATTGGCTCCCGATCCTCATCATGCTCACGTCCTTCAACCGCGCCGCCGAGCCGGAATTCGACACGCTCCACTTCCGCCGCGCGCTATCGCAGTTCGCTACCGGTGTGACCATCATCACCACGCGCGACGAGAGCGGCGGATTCTTCGGCCTGACCGCCAGCTCGTTCAACTCGGTGTCACTCACGCCGCCGCTGGTGCTGTGGAGCCTGGGCGGCAATTCGCGCAGCCTGCCGCTGTTCAGCGCCAATTCCCACTACGTGATCAATGTGCTGGCCGGCGACCAGTCCGCGCTGGCAGAGCGCTTTGCCAGCCGCATCGACGACCGCTTCGAGGGCGTCGACTACGAGTTGTCGCAGACCGGGCTGCCTATCCTGGGCGGCGTGTCCGCATGGTTCGAATGCCATAACCGCAGCCGCTATCCCGAAGGGGATCACGTGATTTTCGTGGGAGAGGTCGAGCGCTGCGCATTCGAGAGCAAACCGGCGCTGGTATTCCATGGCAGCCGGTTTGCGCAGGTAGGCGGCTAGCCGAGCAGCCGATCGAGCACGCCGGCGGAATCGAACGCGGCCCGCTGCAGCCGGTCGTTCACGCCCTGCCACTCAGGTGCCTGCGGCGGCCGCTCGACAATGATGAGTTCCGCCCCCAGCTGGTCGAGCGCGCGCAGGCCCGCATATAGCGCGTGCGCATAACCTTCCGGGTCGGTCGGCATCCTCAGCGACGGCTGCCCATCGGGCCCATAGCCCATCGTTACCGCCCGCCGGCCGCGTGCACTCAGGATCTCCACTGCGTTGGCCAATGCAGTGCGATCGAGCAGGGCAACCGGCGTTGCCGGCGCATAGTGCGCATCAAGACTGCCCGACACGCGCGGCGCGGCCCGGTCTGGCGTTGCCAGTGCCCGGCCCAGCGCATCGGCGATCTGTGGCCCGCTGATTCGTCCCGGCCGCAGCAGCACCGGCCCGAGCGTCTCGAGGCGGGTCAGGTCGACAATCGTCGATTCAATGCCGACATCACTTTGTCCGCCGTCGAGCACCGCCGCCAGCGGCCCGTGGCCGGGCGCACCGAATTCATCGATGACATGCTGCGCGGTGGTGGGACTGACCCGGCCGAAGCGGTTGGCCGACGGAGCCGCCAGCCCGCCCTGCCCGCCCCTGAATTCCCTCAGCAAGGCCTGCGCGACCGGATGCGACGGGCAGCGCAGCCCGACCGAGTCCTGGCCGCCCGTCACCGCGGCCGGCACCTGCGGCGCGCGCTTCAGGATCAGCGTCAGCGGTCCGGGCCAGAATGCGCCGATCAGCTTCGTCGCTTCAGGCGGCAGCTCGCTGGTCCAGCGCGACAGGTCGGCGTCGCGCGCCACATGCACGATCACGGGATGGTTCGACGGCCGGCCCTTGGCCGCGAAGATTGCAGCGACCGCGTCCGGGTTCGATGCGTCGGCCGCGAGGCCATAGACGGTCTCGGTCGGTATCGCGACCAGCTTGCCCGCCTCGAGCAGTCGCGCGGCGGCGCGTATCGCTTCCGCGTCCATCAGCTCAGGCGTCGATGCCGAGGATGTCGCAGGCCTGCCCGAAGCGCTGGCGCGCCTCGTCCAGCGTGGGCGCGACAAAGGTCACATGGCCCATCTTGCGGCCGCGGCGCGGATCGTCCTTGCCGTAGAGGTGGAGATTCGCACCCGGCAGTGCCAGCACGCGTTCCCACGCCGGCTCGCGCGGCACATCGCTGCCCGCGTCGAACCAGAGGTCACCGAGGATGTTCAGCATCACCGCCGGCGAATGCTGGCGCGCATCGCCGAGCGGCAGCCTGGCCATCGCGCGCGCCTGCTGCGCGAACTGGCTGGTGATGCACGCGTCGATCGTATAGTGGCCGCTGTTGTGCGGGCGCGGCGCCATTTCATTGACGATCAGCGTGCCGTCTTTCAGCACGAAGAATTCCACGCACAGCACGCCCACGTAATCGAGGCGCGCGATGATCTCCAGCGCCGCTGCCTGTGCGCGTGCCGCGCAATCGGCACTGACGTTCGGGCCGGGCACGGTGGTGGTGAACAGGATGCCGTCGCGATGCACGTTCTCGGCGATCGGATAGACCACCGCTTCGCCGTCGGCGCCGCGCGCGGCCAGGACCGACACTTCATACGCGAGCGGCAGCATCTTCTCGAGCACGCAGCTCACGCCGTTCATCTTCGCAAAAGCGGCGCGCGCCTCGTCGCGCGATGCGACGCGCACCTGCCCCTTGCCGTCATAGCCCATGCGGGCGGTCTTCAGGATACCGGGGAACAGTTCGTCCGGCAGCGCATCGATATCGGCGTCCGTCGCGATCGCGCGATGCGGCGCCGGCAGCACGCCGGATTGCTGCGCGCAGTCGGTGAAGAAGTTTTTCTCGACCAGCCGGTCCTGCGCGACCGAGACTGCCGACGCCGACGGCGCAACGAAGGCCTGCGTTGCCAGCTGCGCGAGGCTGTCGGCGGGAACGTTCTCGAATTCGGTGGTGACGGCTGCGCACTGCGCGCCGAGTTCATGCAGCGCGGCGGCATCGGTGTAACCGGCCACCAGCAGGTGGTCAGCCGCGTGGCCGGCCGGGCAGTCCTTCGCCGGCTCGAGCACGGCGACCTTGAAGCCCATCGCCTGCGCAGCGTGCGCGAACATGCGGCCGAGCTGGCCGCCGCCCATCACGCCGAGCCAGGTCGACGGATTGGCGGCGGGTACGAAACTGTCTTTCGGATTGCTGTGGGTCATACGGGAAGAGTCATCGCCTGCGCGGCTTCAGTCTGCCGCTGGCGGAAGTTCAGGAGTTTCTCTGCAAGCGCGGCGTCATCGGCGGCCAGCATCGCGATCGCCGACAGCGCCGCATTTGCGGCGCCGGCTTCACCGATGGCGAAGGTCGCGACCGGAATGCCCTTCGGCATCTGCACGATGGATAGCAGCGAGTCTTCGCCGCGCAGGTATTTCGACGGCACCGGCACGCCGAGCACCGGGACGATGGTCTGCGACGCGATCATGCCCGGCAGGTGGGCCGCGCCGCCGGCGCCCGCGATGATCGCGCGCAGCCCGCGCTCGCGCGCGGACTTTGCGTAGTCGAACATCTGGTCCGGCATGCGATGCGCGGAGATCACCTGCGCCTCGTGCGGCACGCCGAATTCCTTCAGCAGTGCGACCGCATGCTGCATCACGTCCCAGTCGGACGAGGATCCCATCACCACGCCGACCAGCGGCTTGTTCGCGTCGCTCATCATCAGTCCTTCAGCTCGTTGCCGGTCAGGCGCTGCAGCGCCTCGCGGTATTTCGCACCGGTCCTGTCGATCACGTCGGCCGGCAGCGCGGGCGCCGGCGGCGCCTTGTTCCAGTCCTTCAGCGTCTCGAGGTAGTCGCGCACGAACTGCTTGTCGAACGACGGCGGGGAGATGCCTTCGGCATAGGAATCGGCCGGCCAGAAGCGCGACGAGTCAGCGGTCAGCACTTCGTCCATCAGGTGCAGCGTGCCCTTGTCGTCGAGGCCGAACTCGAACTTGGTGTCGGCAATGATGATGCCTTTCGTCGCCGCATAGTCGGCGGCGGTCTGGTAGAGCTTGATGCTGACGTCGCGGATCTTCTCGGCCAGCTCCTTGCCGATGCGGTTCACCATGTCGTCGAAGCTGATGTTCTCGTCATGCTCGCCGATGTCGGCCTTGGCCGCCGGCGTGAAGATCGGCTGCGGCAGCTTCGCCGCGAGCTTCAGGCCGGGCGGCAGCGGAATGCCGCAGACCGCGCCGGTGCCCTGGTAATCCTTCCAGCCCGAACCGATCAGGTAGCCGCGCACCACCGCCTCGACGAGGATGGGCTTGAGGCGCTTGGCGACCACCGCGCGGCCGCGCACCTGCTCCACTTCGTCCGGCGCCACCACGGACTCCGGCGCGATGCCGGTCAGGTGGTTCGGCACGATGTCGCCGAGCTTGTCGAACCAGAAGTCCGACATCTGGTTCAGCACCTTGCCCTTCGCGGGGATGGGCTCGTTCATCACGACGTCGAATGCCGACAGGCGGTCGGTGGTAACGATCAGGATCTTGTCGTCGCCGACGGCGTAGTTGTCGCGCACCTTGCCGCGGCCGAGCAGCGGAAGGCTGGTGATGGTGGATTGGTAGAGGCTGTTCATCTGATTCGGCTTTCGGGTCACATCAAAGACGCTGGATCCTCCCTTGCAGGGCGCGCACTGGCGAATACGCCAGTGCCGTTCAGCGGGCGGGTGGCAATGCTACCCGAAACCCCCGCTTTGCCCTGCGCCGGGATGACGTTTTAAAAACTGCCAGCCCTAAAAAAGCGTCACCCCGGCGCAGGCCGGGGTCCAGTGTCTTACGCTGCGGGCTTGCAGCTGCTTGTTACTTCACCAGCTGCGAGAGCTCGCCCTTTTTGTAGCGCTCGGCGATCTTTTCCAGCGGCACCGGCTTGATCTTCGCCGCCTGGCCTTCGCAGCCGAACGACAGGTAGCGCGCCTTGCAGACCAGCTTCGCGGCTTCGCGGGCCGGCTTCAGGTAGTCGCGCGGGTCGAACTTCGACGAGTTCTCGAACAGGTAGCGGCGGATGGCCGCCGTCATCGCGAGGCGGATGTCGGTGTCGATGTTGATCTTGCGTACGCCGTGCTTGATGCCTTCCTGGATCTCTTCGACCGGCACGCCATAGGTTTCCTTCATGTCGCCGCCGAACTGGCGGATCTCTGCCAGCAGTTCCTGCGGCACCGACGACGAACCGTGCATCACCAGGTGGGTGTTCGGGATGCGGGCGTGGATTTCCTTGATGCGGTCGATCGCGAGGATGTCGCCGGTCGGCTTGCGCGAGAACTTGTAGGCGCCGTGCGAGGTGCCGATCGCGATCGCAAGCGCGTCGCACTGGGTCTGGCGCACGAAGTCGGCCGCCTGGTCGACGTCGGTCAGCAGCTGCTCGCGGGTCATCGTGCCCTCGGCGCCGTGGCCGTCTTCCTTGTCGCCCATCATGGTCTCGAGCGAGCCGAGCACGCCCAGTTCGGCCTCGACGGTGACGCCGATGGCATGCGAGAACTCGACCACTTTCTTCGACACCTCGACGTTGTATTCGTAGCTGGCCACGCTCTTGCCGTCTTCCATCAGCGAGCCGTCCATCATCACCGACGTGAAGCCGGACTTGATCGCGGCCATGCAGACTGCCGGCGACTGTCCGTGATCCTGGTGCATCACGACCGGGATGTGCGGATAGGCTTCGACGGCCGCTTCGATCAGGTGGCGCAGGAAAGCTTCGCCTGCGTATTTGCGGGCACCGGCCGACGCCTGCATGATGACCGGCGCGCCGACTTCATCGGCCGCCTGCATGATCGCCGTCACCTGCTCGAGGTTGTTCACGTTGAACGCCGGCAGACCGTAGCCGTTTTCGGCGGCATGGTCGAGCAGCTGGCGCATGGATACGAGAGGCATGAGATTCTCCTGGACTTGAATTTAACGGTCGCCGATCTTCGTGATCTTCAGGGCGTTGGTGCCCCCGGTCTGGCCCATGGGCTCGCCCCAGGTCACGATGATCATGTCATCTTTCTTTGCCAGCCCCTTGGCCAGCAACAATTTCTCCACCTCGCCCAGCACCGCCTCGCGATCGGTCGAGCGCGACAATTCGAGCGGGTGCACATTGCGAAACAGTGCCGCCTTGCGCTGCGTGACGAGGCTGGGCGTCATCGCGTAGATCGGCATCTCGATGTTGTGCCGGCTCATCCACAGCGCTGTCGACCCAGACTCGGTCAATGCGACGATGGCCCGCGCGCGCAGGTGGTGCGCGGTGAACAGTGCGCCATAGGCGACAGACTGATCGATGCGCGTGAAGGTCACATTCAGGAAGTCGGTGTCGAGCGTCGTGTGCTCGGACTTTTCGGCCTCGAGGCAGACCGCAGCCATCGTCTCGACGGTCTCGACCGGATACTTGCCGGCCGCTGTCTCGGCCGAAGCCATCACCGCATCGGTGCCGTCGAGCACTGCATTCGCGACATCGGACACTTCCGCACGCGTCGGCACCGCGTTCACGATCATCGACTCCATCATCTGGGTCGCCGTGATCACCAGCTTGTTCGACGCGCGCGCCATGCGGATCATGCGCTTCTGCAGCGCAGGCACGGCGGCATTGCCGACCTCGACTGCGAGGTCGCCGCGCGCGACCATCAGGCCGTCGGACGCATCAAGTATTTCCTGCAGCCGCGGAATGGCTTCCGCGCGCTCGATCTTGGCAATCATCTGCGGCTTGTGGCCATGCGCTTCGCCGGCGATGTTGGCCAGCTGGCGCGCCATCGCCATATCGGTCGCGCTCTTCGGGAAGGACACCGCGACATAGTCGGCGCCGAGCCGCATTGCGGTCTTGATGTCCTCCATGTCCTTCGCGGTCAGCGCCGGCGCGGACAGGCCGCCGCCCTGCTTGTTGATGCCCTTGTTGTTCGACAGCTCGCCACCGACCTTCACGGTGGTGTGGATCTCGCTGCCGGCAATACGGTTGGCGGTGAGCACGATCAATCCGTCGTTCAGCAGCAGTACGTCGCCGGGCTTCAGGTCGTTCGGCAATTCCTTGTAGTCGAGGCCGACGCGCTGCTGGTCACCGAGCGTGCAGTTCGCATCGAGGATGAAGTCGTCACCGTTGGCGAGCACGATCTTCCCATCCCTGAATTTGCCGACCCGGATCTTCGGCCCCTGCAGGTCGGCCATGATCGCGACCTCGCGGCCGCAGGCCGCGGCGGCATCGCGCACCATCTGCGCGCGCGCGACATGGTCGTCGGCACTGCCGTGCGAGAAATTCAGGCGCACCACGTCGACGCCAGCTGCAATCATCCACTGCAGCACGTCGGGCGTGCTAGAGGCGGGGCCGATGGTGGCGACGATCTTGGTGGCGCGCGGCTTCATTCAGGCACCTGCCCGCTGCTCGAGCACCTCGACCGCCGGCAGCACTTTACCCTCGAGGAATTCGAGGAAGGCGCCGCCGCCGGTGGAGATGTAGCCGACTTTGTCGGCGATGCCGTACTTCGCGATCGCGGCCAGCGTGTCGCCGCCGCCGGCGATCGAGAAGCCCTTCGACTCGGCGATTGCCATCGCGAGCGTCTTCGTGCCGTTGCCGAACTGATCGAATTCGAACACGCCGACCGGGCCGTTCCAGACGATGGTGCCGGCGTCGATCAGCTGCGCGGCAAGCGCCTTCGCGGTGTCGGGGCCAATGTCCAGAATGAGGTCGTCGTCGGCGACGTCGGCCACCGGCTTCACGGTCGCAGCCGCGGTCGGTGCAAACTCCTTCGCGCACACCACGTCGGTCGGGATCGGCACGCTCGCTCCGCGCGCGGCCATCATGTCGATGATGGCTTTGGCTTCGTTCACGAGATCCGGCTCGGCCAGCGACTTGCCGATCTTCAGCCCGGCGGCCAGCATGAAGGTGTTCGCAATGCCGCCGCCCACGATCAGGCGGTCGACCTTGGCAGCCAGCGACTTCAGGATGGTGAGCTTGGTCGATACCTTGGAGCCGGCAACGATCGCCGCCAGCGGACGCGCCGGCTGGCCAAGTGCCTTGCCGAGCGCATCGAGCTCGGCCGCGAGCAGCGGGCCGGCACAGGCGACCGGCGCGAATTTGGCGATCCCGTGCGTGGTGGCCTCCGCGCGGTGCGCGGTGCCGAATGCGTCATTCACATAGACGTCGCACAGCTTCGCCATCTTCTGCGCGAGTTCGTCGCTGTTCTTTTTCTCGCCCTTGTTCACGCGGCAGTTCTCGAGCAGCACGACCTCGCCGGGAGCGACATCCACGCCGTCGACCCAGCCGGATTTCAGCTGCACCGGCTTGCCCAGCAGGGCGGACAGGCGATCGGCGATCGGCGCCAGCGAATCCTCGGGCTTGAACTCGCCTTCGATCGGACGGCCGAGGTGGGACGTGACCATGACCGCCGCACCAGCCGACAGCGCGACCTCGATCGCCGGCAGCGACGCGCGGATCCGGGTGTCTTCGGTGATGTTGCCTGCATCGTCCTGCGGCACGTTCAGGTCGGCGCGGATGAACACGCGCTTGCCGCGCAATTGGTCTTGCTGGACGAGGTCGGTGAGGCGCTTGAATTGCATGGCGGAGAACGGCGGCATGTTGGAAACCCGCTATTTTACCGCAGCGTCCGGTCGGAAAAAGCGTTGCCAGACAAACATGAAACCGGGCACCGACGGCCGGTCCCCGCGTCCGCCGCGTCAGAAAGCCAGGCGAAGCAGGGTGTAGCAGGCCATGCCGAATACCAGAGTGCCGAGCAGGTGCCGGGTGGTCAGGAAGAAAGCGGTGGCAGCCACGGCGGCCATCAGCCGGATATTCAGCCAGGGCGGGACCAGCGCGCCATTGGCCATCAGCAGGTCGGGCGCGAGAATGGCCGACAGCGCGACCGCCGGCACATAGCCGAGCGACTTCTGCAGCCAGCCGGGCATGCGGCGCGAGCCGCCGATCAGGAAAAAGAAGCTGCGGGTGACGACGGTGGTCGCCGCCATCAGTACGATCAGCAGCAGGAAATGTGCATCACTCATTGTCCGCTCCCGCGCTTGTCCAGCAAATGTTCGGTCGCGACGGCTGCCGCGATGCCCAGCACGATCGCCAGCAGCAATCCCAGCCGGTAGGGCCAGCTAACGGTGGCGACCGCGACCACGCTGGCGGCGATGACGCCGGCCACGGTCGGCCGGGTCTTCACCAGCGGTATGGTCATCGCCAGCAAGGCCAGCGAACCGGCAAAGCCGACGCCCCAGCTGGCGGGAATCTGGCTGGCCAGCAGGATGCCGACCAGCGTGCCGAGCTGCCACGCCCACCAGTTGGGAATGATCAGCCCGCGAAAATAGCCGAGCTTGCCGGCCGGCCGGCCAATCGTATGCGCCGGATAGCGCTGCGGGAAAAAGGCCATCACCAGATCCACATTCAGGTAGCCGTACCAGAGGCGCTTCCAGCGCGGCAGGTGCATGAAATGCGGCCCGATCACGGCGCTGAAGATCACGAAGCGCAGGTTCACCATCAGCGCAGTAAAAACAATCACGCCGATCGGTGCGCCCGCAGCGATCAGGGGCAGCGCGGCCAGTTGCGCCGAACCACCGTAGACCAGCAGTGTCATGACGACCGACTGCCATAGCGACAACCCGGATTGCACCATGGCCATGCCCGTCACCGCGCCCCACGCGAACAGGCCGGGCACCGTTTGCGCGCTGACGCGAACTGCATCCCAGAATGCCGATCGCTCGCGATCGTCGGCAGGGGTTTCGTGGGCGGGAACGGTCATGGCAGGCTGATAACGGGTCGGGCGGTCAGAGCGCAAACTTCAAGCAAGCCAAGGCCGCCAATAAGGAAGAAACAAGACGATATTCTAGCGAGCAAGCCTAGACCGCCCTTGAATCCGCTAAAATCCGCGGTTTGCAATATTCACTGGATTGGAGAACCTGACATGTCCATGGCTGACCGCGACGGCAAAATCTGGAAAGACGGAAAACTCGTCGACTGGCGCGATGCCAACCTGCATATGCTCACGCACAGCCTGCACTATGGCATGGCAGTGTTCGAGGGCGTTCGTGCGTACAAGACCACCGACGGCACCGCGATCTTCCGCCTGAAGGAACACACGCAGCGCCTGTTCAACTCGGCCAAGATCTTCCAGATGGCGATCCCGTTCGACCTCGAGACGCTGATGGAAGCGCAGAAGGAAGTCGTGCGCGCGAACCAGCTCGAGTCCTGCTACCTGCGCCCGCTGGTGTGGATCGGCTCGGAAAAAATGGGCGTGTCTGCGCGCGGCAACACCATCCATGTCGGCATCGCCGCCTGGCCATGGGGCGCGTACCTGGGCGAAGACGGCCTCAAGCGCGGCATCCGCGTGAAGACCTCCTCGTTCACCCGTCACCATGTGAACGTGTCGATGGTGCGGGCGAAGGCCAGCGGCTACTACATCAACTCGATCCTCGCCAACCAGGAAGTGACCGCCGAAGGCTATGACGAGGCACTGCTGCTGGATACCGACGGCTATGTGTCCGAGGGTGCCGGCGAGAACGTGTTTATCATCAAGAACGGCCGCATCTACACGCCGGACCTGGCCAGCTGCCTGGACGGCATCACGCGCGACGCGGTGCTGACCATGGCTCGCGACCTCGGCATCGAGGTGGTCGAAAAGCGCATCACCCGCGACGAAGTCTATTGCGCGGACGAAGCCTTCTTCACCGGAACCGCCGCCGAGATCACGCCGATCCGCGAACTCGACAACCGCCAGATCGGCGGCGGAAGCCGCGGCCCGGTGACAGAGAAGCTGCAATCGCTGTTCTTCGACGTGGTCGGCGGCAAGTCGGAAAAATATCGCCACTGGCTGACCCGGGTCTGACAAGGGAAGCGAGGAGAACCAGATGCACCAGCAAGTACAAGTCGTCGAACTCGACAGCAAGGACCTGCCGGCATTCTGCCCGAACAAGGCAATGCCGATCTGGTCCTCCCACCCGCGCGTGTTCCTGGATTTCGCGGCCAACGGCCAGGCAAAATGCCCGTACTGCAGCACGGTCTACCAGCTGAAACCCGGCGTGCACGCGCACGCCCACTGACAAGCGCATGCCCAACCCACCCAGAATCCTCGCCAGTGCCGAGGATGTCGAACAGGCATTCTACGACGCGCTCGACCGCGCCGATCTCGAGGGCCTGATGTGCCTGTGGGCGGACGATGACGAGATCGCCTGCGTGCATCCGGGCGCACCGCGCCTGCACGGGCATGCGGCGATCCGCGAATCCTTCGAACTGATCTTCCAGCGCGGCCCGGTGCATATCCGGCCGCACCACCTGCATGTGTCGAAGAACATGACCTGCGCGGTGCACAGCCTGGTCGAGGAAGTGAAGACGCCGGATGACCCGGACTGGCAGGAGGCCCACATCCTGGCCACCAACGTCTACCTGAAGACACCGCAAGGCTGGCGCATGGTGCTGCACCATGCGTCGATCGCTCCCGGCAGGCCGGCCGGTCAGCAGGCACAGCCGCAGGGCGTCCTTCACTGACAGGGCGGGCGCGGATGAGCGATTACGTCGCGCCCAAATGGCTGCCGGGCGGCCACCTGCAGACCATTTACCCCGCCAAGCTGATCGGTACACCGGAGGTCACGCTCAAGCGCGAGCGCTGGAGCGCGCCGGACGGCGACTTCGTCGACGTGGACTTTGTCGAGGGCCTGCCCGGAAAACCGCTGCTGGTACTGTTCCACGGGCTCGAGGGTTCTTCCTCCAGCCACTATGCGCGCTCGCTGCTGGCACACATCGAATCGCTCGGCTGGTCGGGCGCGGTGCCGCATTTCCGCGGCTGCTCCGGAGAGCTGAACCTTGCGCCCCGCTTCTACCACTCGGGCGATGCCGACGAAATCGACTGGGTACTGCGCCGGATTGCCGCTCACCCGCTCGCGCGCAATGCATCGAATCTGTTCGCGACCGGCGTCTCTCTCGGTGGCAATGCGCTGCTGCGCTGGCTGGGTACGCGTGAGGGGGATGCCGGGTTCATCGATGCGGCGGCGGCTGTCTCGGCGCCGCTCGACCTGGCGGCCGGCGGCGCAGCGCTGTCGTCCGGCATCAACATGATCTACACCCGCAACTTCCTGCAGACGCTGAAGCCGAAGTGCCTCGCCAAGCTGGGCCAGCATCCGGGGCTGTTCGACCGCGACCGCATGCTGGCCGCGCGCGACCTGTACGAGTTCGACAATGTCGTGACCGCGCCGCTGCACGGATTTCGTGACACCGATGACTACTGGCACCGCGCCAGCGCGAAGCATGTGCTGGAAGCCATCACCGTGCCGACCCTGGTGCTGAATGCGCGCAATGACCCTTTCCTGCCAGGACGCCACCTGCCGCGCCGCGCATCGCAGGCAGTGATCCTGGAGTATCCTTCGCAAGGCGGCCATGCCGGCTTTGCCAGTGGCCGCCTGCCCGGTTCGCTGGACTGGCTGCCGCGCAGGCTGGTGCGCTTCCTGACGGAACAGGTGCTGCTCAGCCGCGAACAGGTCGGCGCGCTCTGAACGCCGCACCGCTGCTGCACCGGCGCGCAATCCACGCATTTACAGGACGGGCCAGATGGATGAAATCGTCAGGCAGGCCATGTCGAAATGGCCGAACGTGCCGCATTGTTATGGCTGGCTCGCGCTCGATGCGCGCGGTGCCTTCCGCATGCGCGATGAAGCTGCCCAGGCCGCCAACGCACCCGGCGACGTTATCCGCCAGGACGCGCTGCTTTCCTTCATCTACCGCAATTACCTGCAGGACGAGCGTGGCGCCTGGTACTTCCAGAACGGGCCGCAGCGCGTCTATGTGGAACTCGAGGCCACGCCGTTCATTGCCCGGTCCGACCCGGCCCATGGCTTCATCACGCACGATGGCGTACCGCTGTCGCCCGTCGATGCCGGATGGATCACGCCTGAAGGAAGACTGGTGCTGCAGGGTGGCGGCAGGCTGGCGATGGTGGATGACCGGGACCTTGCGCATTGCCTGTCACTGCTGCGCATGGACGGCAAGGTGATCGATGACGCGATGCTGCTGGACTGGCTGGAATCGATGCAGGGCAATCTGCAGCTGGCGCTGGACGGCAAGCTGCTTCCCCTCCAGCCGCTGCGCGGCGACACGCCCGAGCACCGCTTTGGCTTTGTCGCCAGCCCGTCGCGGCTGCAGGACTCCACCTCACGCGACGGCTAATCAGCGGCTGCCACCCCGCTGGGCGCCATCCTTCTGCGTCATTTCTTGCCAGTTCGCCTGCAGCTCGCGCTCGCGGGCATCGATCACTGCCTGGTCGTAGAAGGTGGCATCGACGGAACTGCGCGCAATCCGCAATTGCTCCAGCGAAGCCGGCAATGCGCCGGTCAGCGCGTAATACTCGGCCAGCGCCATGTGCTGCAGCGCCTGCTTGCCCTGCTCCGCATACGCACGGGCAAGTGCGCGCTGCACGCCGGCGTCCTGCCGGTATATTTGCGCCTGGTCGCGCAGCAACGCGACCGCATCGTCTTTCCGTCCCGCGGCCAGCAGTGCATCCGCCTCGCGCATTACCAGCGCGCGCGACAGCGGGAAACGGTTGCGCCCCTCCTGGGCCACCGCCACCGCCTGTGACGCCTGCCCGGCGGCAAGCAGTGCATCGATATCGAGGCTCTTGAGCACCGGCGAGACAGGCAGCGCCGGCTGGCGCGCCATCTCGGCGTGGATCTCTGCAATCCGGCGCTGCGCGAGTGCCGGATCGCGCTGGCGCAACGCAATCATTGCCAACCCGTAGCGCGCGCCAAGGACTTGCGCGCGCGTACCCTGACGCGCCTGCTCCTCGAATACCGTGGCCGACGCGCGCCAGCCTTGCACCGTGTCCTCCTGCAGCACGCGTGCGCGAGCCTTGACGAACGCGAAGTCGAGGCTGTCCACGCGCTGCCGGTACGGCAGGCTGCGCACCCTGGCTTCGATGTCGGCGATACGCTCGGTGGTCAGCGGGTGGGTGCGCAGGTAGGACGGCAGGTTGTCGGAGCGGTTGCGGCCGGCCGCCTGCAGGCGGCCAAAGAAACTCACCATGCCGTTGGCCTCGAAGCCCGCGCCGTTCAGCAGGCTGAGGCCAACGCGGTCGGCCTCGCGCTCTGCGTCGCGGCCGAAACTCAGCTGGCGCTGCGCGGCCAGCCCGGTGCCGCCCATCATGGCCGCCGCCGCCAGGTCGGGGCTGCTGCGCGCGGCCAGTGCCGCCAGCAGCAAGCCTGCCAGCGGGAGCAGCGCGCCCTGCTTCTGGTTGCCGATCATGCGCGCGATATGGCGCTGCGATACGTGCCCGATTTCGTGCGCAAGTACCGACGCCAGTTCGGACTCGGTCTGGGAAGCGAGCAGCAAGCCGGTATGCACGCCGATGAAGCCGCCGGGCAGCGCGAACGCATTCAACGACGGGTCGCGCACTGCGAAGAAAAAGAAATCGTAGCCGGTGTCACCGCGCGCATTCGGTGTTGACGACAGCAGGACGCCGCCGAAATGATTCAGGAAATCGAGGATGACCAGGTCATCCAGGTAGTCGGGGTCGCGGCGGATGGTGGTCATTGCCCGCTCGCCGATCTTGCGCTCCATCAGCGGGGAAAGCTCTTCGCCGTCACCCCCCCCAATGCTGGGCAGCTGCTGAGCATGCAGGCCAGTCGGCGCCAGCAACGCCGGCGAGGAAAGCAGCAAGGTGGCTGCCGCGACCGTGCGCAGCAGGCAAGACAAGCGTCGGTGAGAGTGGCGCAGACCCATGATGCTATGATACCCGGATCACGCTGGCGGCCGCGCCGGCTCATACTCCGAAACACATTCCCGATGAGCACACCGAAGACTTCCCTGCAGGCGCCCGACCTCAACGGCGGCCTCACGCACTTCGACGAGGGCGGCCAGGCCCACATGGTCGATGTCGGATCGAAGGCCGAAACCCATCGCGTCGCGATCGCCAGCGGCAGCATCCGCATGAAACCCTCAACGCTGGGCGTCGTGATGTCAGGAACGGCGAAAAAAGGCGACGTGCTGGGCATCGCGCGCATCGCGGCCATCATGGCGGCCAAGCGCACCAGCGACCTGATCCCGCTATGCCATCCGCTGCCGCTGACCCGGGTCGCAGTCGAGTTCACTATCGATGAAGCCGACAGCAGCATCATGTGCAACGCCCAGGTTGAAACCGTCGGGAAGACCGGGGTGGAAATGGAAGCGCTCACCGCAGTGCAGGTCGGCCTGCTCACCATCTACGACATGTGCAAGGCCATCGACCGCGGCATGGTGATGTCCGATATCCGCGTGATGGAGAAGCATGGCGGGAAGTCGGGGAGCTGGAAGGTCGAGTAGCGGGTACTAACATGCGCCTCCCCCTCTGCCTGAAATTTGGGCAGCAAATGCGTGCTTGGCCTAATTCTGTCCTAGTGAGACAGAAAGAATGGCTACCTTCAGACACCGCAACAGCAAGTGGCAAGCCCGCGTCGTCCGCGTAGGGCACGCACCGATCAGCAAGACCTTTGACACCCGCGTCGAGGCTGAACACTGGGCCCGGCAACTTGAAGTCCGTATCGACCGAGGCGTCCCCACCCACCACCGTACCGACCGAACCACGACCCTCGGGGAGCTGGTGCAGCGCTATGTGGACGAGGTTACCCCGCTGATGAAAAGCCGAGACGCCGATACGATACGACTGAGAGCGCTACAACGCCACCCGGTCTGTCGTCTGAAAATGGTGGAGGTGACCCCGGGGCGAATCGCGCAGTTCCGTGATGAACGACTTAAGCAAGTGAGCAACGGTACCGTCATCCGCGAGCTGGCGTACCTGTCGTCGATCATCAACCATGCGCGGCGCGAGTGGGGCATCAGCACCGAGAACCCTGTCAAATTAGTCCGCAAACCCGCTGCGCCCCCCAGCCGCTCACGAACCCTCACCGACGACGAATGCCGCACGTTGCTCGCTGCCCTGACTCCCCTACCGACCCGGCGCGTAAACCCGCTGATGAAACCGTTGGTCCAGTTGGCGCTGGAGACGGCGATGCGGCGTGGCGAACTGCTGGCCCTGCAATGGGCTCACATCAATTTGACGGCTCGGGTAGCCTACCTGCCGATGACGAAAAACGGCTCCCCCCGCCATGTCCCGCTGTCGTCGAAGGCGCTATCCGTGCTGAATGCCCTGCCCAAGGACCCGAGCGGGTTCGTGTTTTTGTTGAAACCTCAGGCGGTCGCTGCCGCCTTCATGAAGGCTACTCGCCGGGCGGGACTGGCGGATCTGCGCTTCCACGACCTCAGGCATGTGGCCACCACCTCTATGGCGAAACGTCTTCCTAATGTCATCGAGCTGGCCTCGGTAACGGGTCACAAAAGTTTGCATATGCTCAAGCGCTACTACCACCCGGATGCAGCAGAGTTGGCCAGAAAGCTGGGTTAATGGAGGAAACCCTGAATCGTGGGGACAGACTTGGCTTCCTGAACGTTGGGGGGCATAGGGCACTCACACAGCGCATAACGTTCGTATAGCCCGAATACTTGAACGAGTTGCAACGCAGCTGCTCGAGAGGAAACTCGGTTGCACAGGGTCAAATAATCGCTTAATCTTAAGTCAGGTGCTATCGCGCCTGACTTTCATGAGGGGTGGCTGTCCCGAAGATGCGCTACGCATAACGAACACGCCAGCATCGCCCGGTGCTTGATGCCAAAGGGCCGCTACAAAAAGAAAGTCTCCAGCTTGCTGCTGGGGGCTTCGCTTGTACGGCCAGTCTCCAGCGGTTCTTGTGAACTTGTTTGGAGCGCCCCATGGCAACCCCCATCCCCAACTTCAGCAGAGTTGACTTCAGTATCGAACTGGCGCGTCAGACCGTGCCTGATTTTCGTTTTTCGTATCGCTTGAACGCCCGTGCCGGAAAACCGCAGCGCCTCAAACCTGACGGCTACCGCATGCATGCACTAATCACGGACATGGAGGTGCGGTCATGACTACTGCACTGACTGACTACATTGCCGCTGGTTTAGCCTTGGTACCAATCTTCCCCAGAGAGAAGGGGCCGTGCGGCATAGGATGGAATCTGCGCGAAAACGTGATCACTAATGCATCCCAACTGGGTCGGCTCCGTGACATGAACGTGGGGTTGGCCCATGCCTACTGCACTCCCACTCCGACTTGCGCGCTCGATGTCGATTTCTATGACGGCGCCGTCGCTTGGTTCGCCGATCACGGCCTTGATCTCGACAGCTACTTGGACGATCCCACGGCATTGTTAATCCGGTCAGGGAAACCGCAAAGCTGCAAGGCGCTCTACCGGCTTCCGAGCGGCGTTGCACCCCTGCTCACGGTCAAAGTCAGAAACGACAAGCAGGTGCTGTTCGAGTTTCGGTGTGCGACTAAAACCGGGGCAACGGATCAAGATGTATTGCCGCCGAGCCTCCACCCATTGGGACATCGCTACAGCTGGGCTAATCCAGCGAATACCGACCCGGCGTACATGCCGGTGCTCCCCGACCCGCTACTGGAGCTGTGGAAGTCGCTTCTGCAGGTCCCTACTGTTGGCTCTCGATCTGTGCGCCAGGGCATCCAAGCCACGGAAGATACGCCACGGGCACGGGCTTGGCTGCAGGCTGCGCTGCAACGCCTATCAGCGGATTGTGACCGGGACCAATGGCGCGCGATCGTTTGGGCCATTCTCAGCACTGGCTGGGAAGACGCGCCGGATATCGCGGAAGCATGGAGCAGGACGGCGCCCGATCTTTTTACAGAGCGCGACTTTGAAGGAGTCGTCAAGAGCTATGATCCACAGCGCGAGGACACGATCACGCTGGGCACCATTGTGCATCTGCTGCGCCAACTGGACGAGACGGAGGCAGCATGATGAACATCTATTCGATGCCCCAAATGGCTGTCACTAACGCACAGTATGCGCTGCAAGCCTTGCAAGCGCTGCAGCAGCAATTCAGTCTGATCAAACTGTCCGGAGAGCTCTATCTGGTTGATCAAAGCGAGCTGGTCCCGCATGCGAGCGACGAACCCCAGATGTTCAACGCTTATTCACTGCGGGCCGGCGACCTGCTGATGCGACGTCATATTGAGAGCCTGCCACTAGGCTTGGCGAAAGCCGATGTGAAGGGCGTGATCGACAGTTTCAAGACCAGTCCCAATACTCGCGTATTCGATCGGGTAGCGTTTTCCCCCACCGCCCAACCGGCCACTACCCTCAATCTGTGGACCGGACCGACCATCCAGGCGCAACCCGGGTCGTTCACTGTGCTTGAAGACTTCCTGCGCGAAGTGATTTGTGCAAACGAGCCGAGCGTGTTCGACTATCTGATGAACTTCCTCGCTCACATGCTGCAAAAGCCTGAAGAGAAGCCCGGCATTATGATCGTGATGCTGGGTGACCAAGGTGTAGGCAAGGGCGCCTTCTTTCGCCTGTTACGCCGGATCTGGGGGCACAGCGCTTGGGAAACCAACAACATCGACCACATTGCCGGCCACTTCAACGGCGCGTTGGAGCGCAATTTCGTCGTGATGATGGATGAGGCCCTGTTCAAGGGGGAAAAGAAAATGATGGAGCGACTGAAATCCTTGGTGACTGAAGAATTCATTGCGATTGAACAGAAGCATCAGCCAGCTCGCATCATTGCTTCGTACCATCGATTTTTCGCGGCCAGTAACAGCGAGCATTTCGGCCAAGTGGCCATCAACGAGCGACGGGACGTGTTTCTGCGCGTGCCCAGTACCTACCGCGGTAACCATGCGTACTTCCAGACTTTGCACCAAGCCATCGATGATGACGCGCAGGTAGGCGCTTTAGTCTATGCGCTCGAACAACGCAATCTCAATGGTTTCAATGTTCGGCAACGTCCGGTGACCAAGGAAAGCCTATGGCAGCGCATCCAGTCGCTCAGCGGGCTGAAACGCTTCTGGTATGACCGGCTGTTTTCGGGCGACTTGTATTCCGATGTATTTGTGCCGAATGGCACGCGAGAAGGATGGCCCAAACCTTTCTTTGTCCCAACTGGGCAACTCAGGCGTATGGTGAAGGAATTCGATCCGAACTTGAACCGGTATGACACGCAGCTTAATCAGCAATTGGCGCAAGAGTTGCAAGCCATCTGTCCTAGCGCCTCGCCCAAACGGAAAAAACGCATAATAGACGAGGCACAAATGCGGGGCTACCTGCTTCCGTCGCTCGCTCAGGCACGGCATGAGTTCGAAGCTTTCCTAGGACAGTCAATTGAATGGCCCCCCGAGCCGGCAGAGCTCAAAGAATCCAAACTTTCGCCAGCCCTAGACGATTGGGTGGATGCGGCTGAGTAGCCAGCCCTTGCCAGAGCGCTCCGGCGGCTCTGGCACGGGGAGTGTGAGGAGGGAGTGTGGATTTCAGAGGTTAGCCAAGGTTGCCAGGCTTTTTCAAATTAGTTTTTAAAAAGCACAGAGCAGGTACAGAAAAAATTGTCCCCGTCACCCCTGGCAACCCCGGCACGCCCTGCCTCCAGCGGCAATTCCCCATTTTCAAGAGGTCACCGCGCAAACCGGCTACCCGAACGTTTGGCTCTTCAATCTGTCGAGGTTCACCATGCCCTTACCAACGATCATCCACGGCCGGGCCCGCCAATGCCATGCCAAGAGCAAGCGCTCGGGTGTCCGTTGCTTGAATCCTGCGGCGTTCGGGACGCCCGTCTGTCGTTTTCATGGGGCCCGGCGGGCGTCGACCGTGTTGCGAGGCGCGGACCATCCGAACTACCGGCACGGCGAGGAGACGCTCGAGCAGAAGACGGCGCGCAGCCGCGAACTGGCAGCCTTGGCTGGCTTGGAGCAGCAGCTCTACGATCTTGGGATGACGTCATTGCCGCGCACACGAGGAAGAAAACCCACCGGCTGACCAGACTCATACAGCGCATAGCGGCCCATCAGTGCCCCCACCTCGACAACCACGCAATCATTCACTACCCTGCTCGGAGCCTCCCGCCAGCTGCCGTCACAGCCGTCACAACCGTCACAACTGTGTATTCATGCGGGTTTTGGCGTGACGGCAGATTGGCTTGTGACGTCACACACACGGCTGTCTGGGGTCGATCGTCACTTAAAGTGAGCCTTGCAGGGCTCCGATGATCGGTGAAGTGATAGCGAACCCCGCACCTTGACGATGCACCGGCGAAAGGGCAAACGCTCCGGGTACGGGCTTCACACTGACAAGCCCCTCATCGGCTGCAAAAAATTTTGTAGGGATGGCGGGCAAGATGTCGCCACCTATCCGCACGTCATACGCCGGTTCATTCGATGCCCTGGAAACTGTGCGCGTAGCGGCAGTTGTGAGCAGTGACAAGGCATCGCACGCAGCGACGCCGCCTGTCTTGACTAGAGTTCTCTGTGCCTGATGGGACCCGGTGGCGAACTACCCGCCCCCACCCCCGTACCCCTTCGAACTGGGCCTTATCGATTCTCCCAGTACTACACACCAGTGAATTTTTTCAAGGCGGCAGCGGTGCGCTGCCTCGACCGGCAGTAGTAGCGAATGTAGTTCGCTGACATACCCCGTGCATTGTCGGACGAGGAGCCAACTTCGGCGTCAGCGAGCGCACTGACCTCGTCGAGCAACTCATCGAACCGCTCCTGCTCGTCGAAATCCGGGTCGTCGGCGTCATTAACGAGATCGGCCCAGCGATCATTGAACGCACTGTACAGCGCACCGCCCTAGGCTTGTCTAAACGTCGCATTGACCACACCGTCAAGAACTTGGCGAACAAATACGGCATCGCGCGCAACGAGGTAGACCGCTTTACTGGGCTAAGTTTCGAACGGGCGAATGAAAAAGCTGGAAAGCCGGCTGTTACGACGATAAGGTGGGTCCTGTGGAGACCGCACAATGGACCCTACAGGGCTATCAATCGCGTGGCATTACTTTGCCGAAGAAGATCGATCCCTTCACACGCGACGAGCATGTGAAACCAAGTTCCTTGGACCGCTGTAAAAGTTGCCTCCGACCTTCGGGGGCGTGCAGACCGGCGGCAACGGCTCGGCAATCATCGACGGCGCGCAAGCGCTTTCAGGGCAGGGTCAATACCGGAGATCATGCGCATCGGCCCGGCGCCGGTTGGTTGGGCGTCCGCATCGCTAGCGCAATCGGCATCGACGCTGCTGATGGGCTGGTAAAAACGGGCGGATATGTATCTGACCCAGCAGCACTTCTCGTGCGCGCTGATCCTCTGGCATCACGTCCTATCGGGATAGGCTCGTAGTACTTATTCAGTCCATTTGTTGGGAAGTTGATACGCGCAATTCCCCCGAATTTTCTTTGGATCAAACAGGACGAATGCGCGCATCTTGATTCCCTCGATCTAAAGCAGAGCGCCAGCAGAGAATTCTCGCTGACGCCCTCTTTATCTATCAGCGGTACTGATAAATTGCAGTCTCGAACTCTACGAACCCGGGATACGAAGCGCAGTCGTGGAACGGTAAGATTTGAGTTGCCCAGTACCCGCCTATACCGGTTTTACGATCGATCCAGTAATAGCTATTCGCCAAACCCGCCCACATCAATGAGCCTGCCGGACGCCCGGTCGGAGCCGCTTCACGATTGGTCATGAAAGTGTATGCCCAACCCTTGTCCAGTCCAGGGAATAGCTCGCCAGGGTTTGTAAGAGATGGAATTGACGTGGGCCATGCCCCTACCGATAGTCCCATTTTTTGCAGACCATCTTCCGACATCATGTTGACGGTCTCGGGTTTGAGCACGCGTCCGTTCGCACCCTTACCATCATTCAGGAACATGCGAATGAATTTCATGTACTCGCCGATAGTCGAATACAAGCCATGCCCACCCATATCCATTGGAGGAGGATCCGGCAAGGCGAGATCCGGTAGTGGTGTGAGCTTTCCATCTGCCGCGCGATCATGGATTGTGACTCGACGTTTTTTCATGGATTCCGACAGTGAAAATCCGATTTCCTGCATACCGAGTGGCTCAAACAGGCGCTCACGCATCACGTCTCCAAGACGCTTGTCGCGAAGCGCTTCTACGATACGACCAAGCCAGTCGATATTCACCCCGTACGTCCAGGCTTCGCCCGGGTCGTGCATGAGAGGAACCTTGATTGAATCGAAGGTGCATGACACGACAGTCGGGATGCCTTTCGCCTGTCGATATTTCAGATCCGGCTCAGCGAAGAATTCGTAACAAAGGCCGGACGTATGCAGAAGCAGATCATTGACGGTGATCTTGCGCTTGGGCGGTCGGGTACGCGGCGTGCCGTCCGCATCAAATCCCTCTAAAACTTCCAGTTTGTCGATCTCGGGAACGTACTTACCCGCGGGATCGGAGAGGTTAAGCTTTCCCTCCTCTACCAGTTGCATGGCAAGTGTTCCAACCATTGCTTTCGTGGTCGAGAAAATGGCAAATACTGAATCCGTCGTCATCGGGCTGTCCTTGCCCAGCTCGCGCGTCCCGGCGGCTCCTTCATAAAAATTACCATTTCTATCGGTCGCCATGGCCACGACACCGGGTATACCTCCATGACGCTGCGTCAAAAAATTGAGCTGGGCATCAAGGATTGGCTGCAGATTCTTTTTAGACATGTCTCCTCCTAATAGTGATTTTCTAAATATTTATTTCATCGCGAAACCGGGGTAACCGTTTTCGGCCAGCTCATCACACTGTTTGCGATAGGCGTTGACCCCTCCCGCATACGAGAGAAGCCTTCGAGGCTTACCGTTCACGTTTGAACCCATGTACCAGGAATCGGTTTTGACCACGAGCGTTGCATTGGCTACTTCGTCGTGGTGTTTCACCCAGTTGTCTTGAAATTCCTTCGTTGCCTCAACCACCTTTTTCCCATTTTTTCGGGCGTACTGGATGCAGTCCGATATCCAGTCCACCATCTGCTGGAGGCACGTAGTCATGTTGCACAGGGCAGCGGAGGGAGATAGCGGGGTACCGGTGGTGAACAGGTTCGGATAACCATGCACCTGCAGCCCCATCGCAGTGCGTACCTCTACGTCCCACTCGTTTTTCAGCGATCGCCCTCCTCGCCCACGGATGTCGATTCGGCTCAACGCACCCGTAGCGGCATCAAACCCAACGGCCATGATTATCACGTCGACTTCATGGATTTTTCCGTCCGATGTTTTTAATCCTTCCGGAACGATGCATTCGATCGGTGTTTTTCTACAATCGACTGCCTCCACGTTCGGCTGCAGGTAGACCTCGAGGTACTTGTTTTCCAGCGGCACTCGGTGCGTGCCGAAACCGTAGTCACTTGCCTTTGGAATTAGCAAGTCGCACAGTTTTGGATCATTCCGCAGCCGCTCGCGCATTTTTTCCCGAACGAATTCAGATACTTCTTCGTTCACCTCCGGATTGAAGAAGAGCTCCGGCGTACTGCCAACCCACAGGGATAGCGAGCCACCCGCCCAATGGCGCTCGAGCACAGCCCGCCGCTGCTCGGTCGTCATCTCCGCCCATGGCGGGCTGTCAAAATCGTAGTCAAAACCAGCAAAGGTGTTTCGAACGCGTTCCTTGAGTTCATGAAACTTGTCGCTGAACTTATTCCACTCGCTCGCACTGTATTTCGGGTTTTGCATGGGAATCACGTACTGTGGCGTCCGTACGAAAACTTTGAGCGACCCAACTTGCGGCGCGATCGTTTGAATGACCTGAATACCAGTCGCGCCGATACCAATAACTGCAACTCGCTTTCCCTTTAGGTCAACACCTTCCTTCGGCCAGCGTCCGGTATGGTGAATCTGCCCTTTGAACGTTGATTGCCCTGGAAATCGGTCAGTAAGCGGTGCCGATAGCATTCCGGTACAGGCGATGATGAACTGCGTATCAATCTTTTCGCCCTTGTCTGTTGTGACAAGCCAGCGCTCGGTAGTCTCGTTGAAAACTGCCGACACTATTTTGGTGTTGAACTGAATGTCCTTCTTTAAGTCAAGTTTGTCAGCAACGAAATTCAGCCATTGCTCTGTTTCGGGCTGTCCGGGAAAACGCTCTGTCGGCTTCCACGAGCGGTAAAGCTCCTCTGAGAACCAGTACTGATAGACTTCCACCTGCGAATCGAAGCGCGCTCCCGGATAACGGTTCCAGTACCACGTACCACCGACTCCAGAGGCAGCGTCATAAGCTCGTACTTTCATACCAAGCTCGCGCAGCTTGTAGAGTTGATAGAGTCCTGACACTCCAGTTCCAATGACCAGTGCGTCAAGTTCCGCGACAGCGCCAGTATCTTTGGCAACTCTTGCCTCAGCAATTTCCGTCATGTTGTCTCCTTGATGATTTTTTTCTGCCGAGTCGAACAACCCGGCGGATCTGGTGTAGCCACTCGCAGAAAGCTGCGACTCACCAAGATGTCAATCTAGGAGCGTAAAAGGCGGGAGTATTGAAAAGCTTTGGCGTAACGTTGACTGCAATTGCGCTGCAGTGCAGCGGAAATTCTGCCCTCAGGGTCCGACTTTCCGCAGAGACCCAGGGGTAACCTTCAGATGCTTCCGAATTACACGGGTGAAATGGGCTTGATCAGAAAACCCGCATAGAAGCGCAATTTCCTTCAAAGGAAGGATCCCTTGTGAAAGCAGACGCTGTGCACGCGTCACTCGGCGATTAACGATATAAGCGTGGGGTGGTTCACCAAATGTTCGCCGAAATCTTCTTATGAACGTCCACAACCCCATTCCCAACTCATTTGCCAGCGTTTCAAGTGAGAGCGGCTCGTGTAAATTTGCCTCGACATAGTCAGTGATGTAGCAATGCTGGGCCGAGGAGAAGCCTGCGCTGTGCCCGCAATGCCGGTAAGTGATGGCCGCGTATCGCTTCAGAAGAAGAACGGCGAGCTGGATACTTAAAGCTTCGGTATATAGCACCCCACCGAGCGCTTCACTGGCGGTCTCTTTTGCTATCTTGTCGATGAGGTATGTAATCTCTGGGTCGCGCGTCTTAAGCACATCAAGCAGCTTAACCTCGGCGATCGGGCGGTCAAATAAATCAGTTGCTACTTTTGATACCAGCTGCTCTGAGAGATAGACGTGGCGCACCTTGATTTCATTCACCCAGCGCCACTGCGAATGCTGGGAGCGAGTAAGAAGAGACAGATCGCCAGGCTCGCAATGCGTACGGGTCCAGCGCCCATCAAATCTACGATTTATTTCGGTAACCCCTTTGTGATAGGCGACGACCATAAAGTGAGAAAGCGGCGGAACATCCACTTCTTGGGGCGCATAGTGGTACGAGCGCAAACTGGTACCGGACCATCCGAGTCCGTCGCTTGTCTCAAGAAGTTTGCCGGGAACCCACTTCGGCAACTCGTCGGGACCAATTATTGTGCCCATCGTACGTCAGCTCCATCACAGATTTAGCGTTTTGCTACTTCAGGAAGACCGTGCGAACTACAGACGAAGCAATTGCGCCGACGTTGAACACCTTGACTCATATGTGGCTGAACGAGGGTGCAACTGGCAGGAAAAGGTATTCTGCATATTTATAGCAGAAATGATTTGCTTTGCGAAACTGAATCGGAGTCTGTCAGGAGTTTTGTGTTTAAGGCATAACATGTCCTATCCCAAGGAGCAT
>VFQO010000069.1_pt1 | contig 133462 bp, 134 predicted proteins | sample 3512331 | NCBI WGS metagenome assembly VFQO01 (sample SAMN10412371, study PRJNA504923) | tailings metagenome | isolation source: Replicate 3 from Balatoc abandoned mine | place: Philippines: Itogon, Benguet | collected 2017-08-28 | reverse complement strand
GACAGAGGTACGGTGGGGATGTGACAAAGTGCAACAAAGCCCGCGGCCACGAAGCCGCGAGGCAGACTATGGGATGGAGGGTTTCATGAGAGTCATTCGGATATTTTCCGCAGCGCTGCTTGGCGCGACCGCGCTGACCGCAGTGCCAGCGCTGGCGCAGGATGCGGTCGGCGATACCGCACCTGCGGCCGAAGAACAGGGGACGACGGGGATCGACGACATCGTCGTGACCGCGAACCGCCGTTCGGAATCGCTGATGAAGGTTCCCGTCGCGGTGTCGGCGCTCGCGACCGAGGATCTCGACCGCCAGGGCATCACGTCCAGCTTCGACCTCAGCGGCGCGGTTCCGTCGCTCCAGGTGACCAGTGCCTTCGGCGAAGCGCAGCCGAACTTCACGATGCGCGGCATCGGCGTCGGCAACGAATATGGCGCGAACCAGGTGTCGCCCGTCGGCGTCTATACCGACGACAATTATCTCAGCGCGCGCACGATGCACGGCCTCCAACTCTACGACCTCGAACGCGTCGAGGCGCTGCGCGGGCCGCAGGGCACGCTTTACGGCCGCAATACCACCGGCGGCGCGATCAACTTCATCTCGAACAAGCCGACGCTCGACCCCGGCTCGCGCGGCTATGTCGAGGCGGGTTACGGCCGCTTCAACGAGGTGCGCGGACAAGGCGCGATCGAAGGCACGCTGATCGACGACGTCCTCGGCTTCCGCGCCTCGGTCAACTATGTCGAAGCCGACGGCTATGTGAAGAATATCTTCCCCGGCCAGCCCGACGCGAACTCCAAGGATTCGATCGCCGGCCGCCTGATAATCCGCGCCAAGCCGACCGAGAAACTCGACCTGATGCTGAAGTTCACGGGCAGCAAGGGCAAGCCGACGCAGGCGGCGGCGTTCCACCGCAACGACGGCACCGGCACCTCGAACTATTTCCGGTCGAACGACGGCCTCAGCTTCTTCGAGACGAACCAGCCCGATCTCGGCTTCAACGACGTCAAGAATGCGGGCGTGCAGTTCAACATCAATTATGAACTGAGCGACACGCTCTCGCTGCAGACGCTGAGCGCCTATGACTGGTCGAAGCAGGCGCTGACGCAGGAAGGGTCGGGCACACCCGTGGTCGGCTTCCTGCAGACCAACTACGGCGACGTGTACAAGCAGTTCAACCAGGAGGTGAAGCTCGCCTATGCCGGCGACAGCACCAACCTCCAGGCGGGCGTCTATTACGGCTGGGACAGCATCGACAATGTCGACAAATACCGCCTCGTCAGCACGCTCTATTTCTTCCAGCGTTATCGCCAGGAACGGAACAGCTACGCCGCCTTCGCGCAGCTCGATCAGGATATCGGCGACCATTTCGGGTTCACGCTCGGCGTGCGCTATACCAAGGACAGCAACCGACATTATGGTGCCTATTCCTTCCTGACCGCCTTTGCCGACCCCGCGACATCGCCGGCGTTCGGAACCTATGATTTTGACCCGGCCGATCCCGATGCCGCCGCGATCACCTTCACCCACGGCAGCATCTCGCCCGCCGGTGTGATCACGCCCGAGGCGTCGAAACGGCGCAAGAGCAGCCGCGTCACCGGCAAGGTTGGCATCGACTACACCTTCGACAGCGGCACGATGCTCTATGCCAACTACAGTCGCGGCTATCGCGCCGGATCCTTCTCCAGCCAGTTCTATGCCGGCAACCCGATCGACTTCGTGCCGCCCGAACAGGTCGACGCCTATGAAATCGGCGCCAAGACCCGGCTGTTCGACGGCCTGGCGACCTTCACCACCGCGGCGTTCCTCACCAAGTACAAGAACCAGCAGCTCAACGAGGTGATCGGCACGACCGGCTTCATCCGCTCAGCCCCGGGTTCGACGATCAAGGGGGTCGAGGCTGAGCTGAACGTCCGGCCGGTATCGACGCTGACCGCCAACCTGTCGGTGACCTGGCTCGATGCGACCTATGACAAGCTGACACTGTCGGGAACCAATCTCGACGGCAACACGCTGCCGAACGCGCCGAAATGGACGATCAACGTCGGCGCCGACTGGAAGATCGCGCCGCTCGGCAACGGCGAAATCGTCTTCTCGCCGAACCTTGTCTATACCAGTAAGCAGTTCTTCTCGCCGTTCAACAACGAGGCGGGGAACCAGTTCCTCAACTCGCCCGGCCATGTGCTGGCCGACGCGACGCTGGGCTGGGAGAGCGAGAAATTGTCGCTGCGGCTGTGGGCGACCAATATCTTCAACAAGAAATATTTCATGTACGGGCTGAACCTGCGCGATGCCTTCGGCTACGACTATTTGCTGCACGCCCCGCCGCGGATGTACGGCGTGACCGCGCGCTATAATTTCTAGGAAAAGGGGGCGTCGCCGGCGGAACCTCCGGGTTCTGCCGGCTGCCATTTCCGGTTACGACGTATCGACATGACGACAAACGACCAGACATCCGAACGCACGACCGGCGCCTGTCTTTGCGGACAGGTGCGTTACAGTTTCGGCGGCACGCCCCTCCTCACCGCGATCTGCCATTGCCGCAACTGCCAGCGCCAGTCAGGCAGCGCGTTCGGGATCGTTGCAGCGGTGCCCGAGGTAGATTTCGATCTGCAGGGCGAGACCAGGACCTTCCTCGACAGCAGCGACGGCGGCCGGACGGTCGAGCGCATCTTCTGTCCCGCCTGCGGCTCGCCGATCCTCTCGAAGATCGAGCCGATGCCGGGCATCATGCTCATCAAGGCGGGGACGCTCGACGATCCCGACCGCCTGCAACCGGCGGTCGAGGTCTATTGCGACCGCGCCCTGCCCTTCCTGCCGGCGCTGGCCGGAACCGAACGCCACGCCCGATCCAATATCTGAGGGACAAGCCATGACCGCGATTTTGAACCTGGGCGGCAAGGTCGCCGTCATCACCGGCGCCGCGTCGGGTATAGGCCGCCAGACCGCTACGCTGTTCCATGCGCTCGGCGCACGGCTGTTGCTGACCGACATCGACACCGCAGGGCTGGAAAGCTTCGCCGCCGAACTCGGCGGCGACGTGCTGACCGCGACGCATGACGTGACCTCCGAGGACGCATGGCACGCCGTTTTCGGGCAGGTCGACGCCGCCTTCGGCCGGCTCGACATCCTTGTGAACAACGCCGGCATCATGATGTCCAAACCCTTTGCCGAGGCGGGGGTCGACGTGCTGCGGCGCCAGATGGCGATCAATGTCGAGGGTGTCTACATGGGCATGCACGGCGCGCTGCCACTGATGCGCGCCGCGATCGCAGCGGGCGCCGTCACGACGTCAATCATCAATATCTCGTCGGTCTACGGCAAGGTCGGCGGACAGCAGTTCGCGGCCTATAGCGCGACGAAGGGCGCGGTGCGCGGCCTGACGAAAGCCGTCGCGATCGAGCTGGCGGGCAGCGGCATCCGCGTCAATGCGGTGCTGCCCGGCCCGGTGGCCACCAACCTCGGCGCAAGCTGGGATCCGCCGACCGACGCCGAAGGCAAGCCGCTCAGCCCCGAAGAGGGTCTCGCCGCCTGGACCCGGCTGATCCCGATGGGACGGCTGGGCGACGCGACCGATATCGCGCCGCTGATCGCCTTCCTCGCGAGCGATGCCGCCGCCTTCATCACCGGATCGGATTTCATCGCCGACGGCGGTTATACCGCAGCCTGACCGAAATCAGGGCATCGCGCGTTCGAGTTCGGCGAGGTCGAAATAATCGCGCCACGCCGCAATACGGCCCGCGCCATCGATCTCGAACACCCCCGCCGCGCGCACCGAGGTCCAATCCTGGCCCGCAAAGCGAAACCGATCATCGCGTTCGGTAAAGACGACCAGACCGTTCGCGGCGATGGCGAGGATGCGCCAGTCGATCGCCTCGGCAGCAAGAAACGGCTCAAGCATCGCCATCGTCGCATCGCGGCCATGCGCGGGTTCGAGCGGGATACCCGCGCACACGACATCCTCGGCGAGAAGATCGGCGATGCTTGCGCGGTCGCGGCTGTTGAAGGCGGCGACCAGGGCCTCGACCACCGCAACCGCGTCCCGCTGGTCCGGCATCAGCCGAGCGGAACCTGCGTCGGCTGGCCCGACCCGGCGGTCACGCCGCCGTCGGCGACGACGATCGATCCGTGCATATAGCTCGCGTCGTCGGAGGCGAGGAAGGCGACGATCCCCGCCATTTCCTCCACCTGCGCCGGACGCTGCGCCGGAATGCCTTCGAACCAGCGGGTGAGCAGGTCGGGCAGCGCCTTGAAGGCATCGGTCGCCGGCGTCTCGACGAAGCCGGGGCAAAGCGCGTTGATGCGGATATTCTCGCGCGCGTGATAGACTGCCATCGCGCGGGTCAGGTTGATCACCGCGCCTTTCTGCGCGCTGTAGGACGGATAGGCGCCCTCGCCGCCCAGCCCCGAGATCGAGGCGATGTTGACGATCGACCCGCCACCGCGCGCGCGCATGTGCGGGATCGCGGCGCGGCAGGTGAAAAAGACCGAGTCGAGATTGACCGCGGTGCTGCGCCGCCAATCCTCGGTGCTGTGGTCGGGGATCAGGTCGATTGCCGCCTTGGCCGCATTGTTGACCAATATGTCGAGCCCGCCGAAGCGTTCGGCCGCCGCCGCGACCAGTGCCTCGACATCCGCCTCGTCGCCGACGTCGGCGCGCATGAAATGGGCGTCGGGGTGGTCGAGCTCGACGAGCGCGGCCGCACCATTCGCCTCATTCTGGCCGCAGAACAGCACCTGCGCACCCTCGTCGAGAAGCCGCCGCACGATCGCCAGGCCGATGCCCGCCGATCCGCCCGTGACGATACAGGCCTTGCCCGCGATCCCCTTCATCCGATCAATCCTTGTCCCAGCGCGTGATATCCATCGCGCTCTCGATCCCCAGCGGACGATAGGCGCCGAGGATCGCCTGTTCAAAGGTGCCGATGGTTTCCTCGACCGTGCCGTCGGGCTCGGTCATCCGCACCCGTGACAAGCGCTGAACGTGCAGATTTTCGAGCTTCATCGGGTCGAGGTCGGCGACCGCGAAATCCTCGCGCTCGACGCGCAGGTCGCCGTGGTAGTTGCCGTGGAACCATTCGCTGTGGAAATAGCCGATGCCCTTCATCTGCATGCGGTGGAAGGGCTCGAACTCGAGCCGATAGGGGCCGGTGCCGTAATCGACGGTGAGCACCCCGCTCTTCGGCCAGAGCGTGCCGGGTTCGAGCACCGTTTCCATCTCGGCATTTTCGGTTTCGAGGAAGGATTCTGGACCGGTCCCGTCGGGGCAGAGCACCGAACGCTTGTTCCACACATGCCCGCTCGGCTCGGCAGCGATGTGGAAGAAGAAGCTCTTGTCCTTGAAATTGAGCGGCGTCCATTGCCAGAAATAGCCCTGTTCGCCCGCGAGCGGATTGGGCTGCGGATCGGACATGCCGATCGGGCGCGTGCCCCACGACCGGTCGCGCGTGCCGGTGCACAGCGGGCTCAAATCGATGCGCTTGCCGTCGATGCTGACCCAGCCGGTCCAATGGCCGTTCTGCGTCAGGCGGGTGTAGTCGAGGAAGCCCTTCGTCCCTACGCGGCGCATGAAGCGCGGCTCCTCGATCGGAAAGGCGCGGCCGGTGATTATGATGTCGGCGGCGATGCCGTCATGCTCCTCGACGACGATGCGCAGCTTCAGGAGCGGTTCGACAACCTCGATACGGATCGGTCCGACCGAGGTGTCCATACGGTCGGTGAGCACGCGGCTGCCGCGCAGGCAATGCTGCACCCCGTCGACCTGGATCGAGATGCCGCAGTCGATGATGTTGAGATGCGGATAGATGCCCATGCCAGCGAGCAGGAACAGCGATCCATCGGGCTCATAGCCGTTGAACCAGTAACGGTCGTAAAAATTGCGGTCGGTGCCCGAATAGGCGATCGGTTCGGGCGTCTGGTGGATCGCGTAATCGTCGGCAGCGGTCAGCATGATGGTCTCCAGTTGGGGAAAGGTCAGAAATTGGCGGAGGCGATGCGGCGGCGCTCGACCGAGCGCGCGAGTTCGCGCCAGATATCGGCGTCGAGCGCGCGGGCATCGGCATCGTCGCGGGTTTCGAGCGCGGTTTGCAGATCGATGAGCGCGGCGCGCAGCCGGTCGTTCTCGGCCTCCAGCGCCGAGATGCGAAGGTCGGGTCTCGCGAGTGCAGCGATGGCGACGCCCCCGCGCTCCAACAGTCCGCGCACCGCTTCATTCTCCTCGAACAGCCGCGCGGCGGCGCGGTCGAACTCCTCCGCGATCATGTCGATCATCGCCGATCCCATCGCGACATTGTTCGCGCGAAAGCCGGTGAGTTCGGGGACGATTTCGCTGCGCAGCCGCGCCGCAAGATCAGCGGCGGCAACGGGTATCGACGGTTTCATAAATGCCCCATCAGTTCGAGGATCGCGCGGTCCTGCGCATTGCGCAGCCACCAGGCGGCATAGGCGTGGATCACTTCGCGCTCGCCGCTCGTCGTCGTCCAGGCATGGGCGCAGCTGTTCCAGATGCCCTGCCCTTTCACGCACATCATGAGTTCCCACCAATGCAGCGCCGCCGGGTCGGCGGTGAGCCCGCTCGCCGCCTCCCAGATGCGGATCGCATCCTCGCGCGGGGCGATGCCGCTGCGCCGGTCGTCCTTGCCGAAGGAAAAAACGCGCGCGAGGCTCCACGCCAGATCCTCGAGCGGATCGCCGCGATGCGCCATTTCCCAGTCGAGCACCGCGATCAGAGTGCCGTCGTCGTCATAGAGGAAATTGCCGGCGCGAAAATCGCCATGCACCATCGCCAGCTTCTGCGCCGGGGGCGGCGGATTGCGGCGCAGCCAGCGGATCGCCGCGCGGGCGATCGGTTCGGGACCGACATCATTCTTGTCGAGCGTCGCTTCCCAGAAATCGAGCTCCTGCATCGCGGTGCTCTCGGGGGTCGCGGGGACCATGAAGTCGAGATCGAGCGCCTCGACCGGCACCGCCGCCAGCCGGCCCATCGCGCCCCACATCTGCCCGGCGATATGCGGCAGCTTGTCCTGCCAGGCGGGCTCCTGCAGCTGATATTCGCTGTTGTGATAGCCGCGCAGATCCTCGGCAATCGAGATCGCCCCGCCCATCGGCCCGGGGTCTTCCTCGAGCAGGATCATCCGCGGCACCGGGATGCCATGGCCATGGATCGCGCGGTACGAACTATATTCATGGTTGCGGTCGCTATCGACGTTGCTGACCGGCGGATCGCGGCGGAGGATCAGTCGGTCGCTGTGTGCGCCGCTGCCGTCGCTGTAGCCGAGGTCGAACCGATAGGTCTCGCGCGACGCACCGAGCGGCAGGCGGTGCAGCCCCTCGATCGTGACATCGCGCCAGTCGGGAAAGCGCGCCGCCAGATAGGCGGTCATATCGGCTTCGGTCAGGGCTTTCATGTCGGCGTCACCATCAGCTTGATGTCGGACCCGCCGCCCGACAGCGACGCAAAGGCGCGGTCGACGTCCGCCAGCCCGACCGATCCGGTGATCATCGGCGCAAGCGCGGCGGGGTTGGCCGAAATCATCGCGAACGCGTCGGCGAAGTCGGCGGGCGAATAGGCAAAGACGAAGCGCAGTTGCAGCGCCTTTTGCAGGAAGAAGGCGGGCTCGATCGGGTCGGTTTCCATGCAGGTGCCGACGACGGTGATGGTCGCACCGATCGGCGCCGACGCCCCGATCGCCATCAGCATGCCGGGCTTGCCGACGCAGTCGAACAGCACCGCACGCTCGCGCTTTTTCAGCTCGGGCGCCTGCGCCATCGCGTCGGACAGGCCGAGCGGCAGGCCGAGGCCGTCGAACCAGCCCTCGATCCCCGCATCGCCCGGCACCGCGACGATATCGGCGCCCATCCGCGCCGCCATATCGCGCCGCGCCGCATTGGGCTCGACCGCGAGCACGGGACCATAGCCCAATGCCTTCAGCCGGGTGATCACGAACAGCCCGACCGGGCCGCAGCCGAAGACGGCAAAGGCGCAGTTTTCGTCAGCCCCGCTTTCCGCCACCGCATGCACCGCAACCGACAGCGGTTCGGTCAGCGCAGCGATGTCGGTTTCGACATGGTCGGGTACCGCAAAGGCGGCATCGGCCTGGAGCAGCATCTGCTCGGCGAAGGCGCCGTTGAAACGGTTCGAATAGCCGATCAACTCGACGCCGTCGGGCCCGGCGATGAACGGCTGCGCAACGACGCGCTGGCCGCGCTCGAAACCACACCCGGCTTCGAGAACTTCGCAGCAATATTCATGCCCCATGACGACCGGCTTTGCGGGGTCCATGAAACCGCGGAAGCCCGCGCGATGCAGCAGGTCGCACAGATGATCGCTATGATCCTTGGCATGCAGGTCGCTGCCGCACACGCCGCATACCAGCGGCCGCGTGATCAGCTGACCGACGCCGGGGCGCGGCTCGGCGATGTCGGTCAGGGCGAGCGTGCCGCCGTCGAGGACCATGGCCTTCATAGACTTCCATTCCCATCGTCCGCGCGATCAAAGGCGTGCGGATCATGGGAAAAAGCTATGCGGTGCAGGCTGCCGTCACCAGTGACGGAAACCCGCTATTGCCCTCAATGCCCGCCGAAAATCTTCGCGGTCATCGCGGCGCGATTGTGGACGTTGAGCTTGCGATAGATGCGCCGCAGATGGTTCTCGACGGTGAATTCGGAAATGCCGGCGATGAAGGCGACCTGCTTGTTCTGCTTGCCCGCACCGATCAGCTGCGCAATCTCGAGCTCGCGCGAAGAGAGTTTCGCGGCGGCGTCATCGGGCGTCGCCGCCTCCGCCGCCAGCGCCGCCTGCAAAGTCCCGCGTCCGCCCGCGCCGGCCAATATTTCCTCGAACAACTGGCTGATCACCATCTGCGAGATTGCGGCGGTCTCATGTTCGAGCAGGCCGTGCGCGACGTTCGACTTGCGCCCGCCCGTCGGCTGGCAATGCGCACCGATGACGAGGAAGAATTCGGGCAGAACCTGCTGCACCCAGGCGCCGACGACGTCGACCGAATGGCAGTTGATGAACTGGCGATATTCGGTGGCGCGGTCGGCGACGCGGTCGAGCCGGTCCTCGCCCCAGCGGATCATCCGGCCGCAGCGGTCGGTGCGGTCGACGACGCGCGTGAAGGGGTCCTCCTCGAACACCCGCCCGTCCTTATACGCATGCTGCGCCTCTTCGGAGACGCCATGGTGGAACAAATAGGTCAGGCTGTTCGCGCCCGCCGATTGCGACGAAAAAAAAATCGACAGGCTGTCGAGTCCGCAGGATGCGATCATCTGGTCGGCCCGGGCCGCAATATCGCGTGAAACCAACATGTTTCCTCGCTCCTCTCCCTTGGCGCGCGGCTTTTGACGCGTCGCCTCGTCCAACAGGCCTTTGAACGATTTCGTTCGACCATAACGGCAAGTTGAGAGTCGTTCAATTGCGCATTGCAACGCGCCGGACGACGCGCAAATGCATCTGCGCGATTTGCTCCTACGCTCGAACTTGTCGCCCGATCTGTGCCTCAGGCCATGATCCCGCCGGCATTCGCGTGCAGGACCTGTCCGGTGATGATGCTCGCCCGGTCCGATGCCAGGAACAGGATCGCCTCGGCGATCTCCCCGGGTTCGGCCATGCGCTGCAACGGCAGCGCCTGCGTCACCGCTTTGACGGCTCCGGTGGTATCGGACTCCACCAACGCCCGCACCGTCTCGGTCAGCGTCGGCCCCGCCGACACGGCATTGACGCGAACAGCGGGCGCGGCTTCGATCGCCAGCGCGCGCGTCAGTGCCTCGACGCCGGCCTTGCTGGCGCCATAGGCGGCGAGGCCCGGGGTTCCGAAGCGCGCCGCAGTCGACGACATATTGACGATAGCAGCGCCCGGCTGCTTGCGAAGTTGCGGCAAGGCGGCGCGACAGAACAGGAAGGTGCCGGTCAGATTGGCGGCGATCGTCTCGGCATATTGCGCGTCGCTGGTATCCTCGACCGAAGCGGTGGGAAACCAGCCGGCGATATTGGCGAGGATGTCGAGCCGGCCGAAATGCGCCATCGCGGCATCGACCGCCGCCGCGGCAGTGGTTGCCTCTGCGATATCACCCCGACATCCGATGGCCTCGCCCGCCGCACCCAGTTCGGCGATTGCCGCATCCAGATTGGCGCCGTCGCGGCCCACCACCACGACCCGCGCGCCACGGTCGAGCAGCATGCGCGCCGTAGCCAGGCCGATGCCGCGCGTCCCGCCGGTGACGATGGCCACCTTGCCGCCAAATTCCTGGTCGGTCATGGCGTGCCGTCAGTTCATGCGAAAGGAATCGCCATCGGCCGAGGCGATCACGATGCGTACGCCGGTTTCCTTGCTGTCCTCCGAGCAAAGCCCAGCATAGATGATCGTCTGCCCGCGTAGCTTGCCGATCGCCTGATCGGCGATGCGATACATATGCGCGCCATGCTCGACATAGGTCCAGCCCCCGACCATAGCGAGTTCGATCGCCGCGAGTGCAAAGGCGGTGCGGCGAACGGCGGGGCGCGCGAACCAGCCTTTGATCCGCTGGTAGATGGTCTCGCTATCCTCATAGTCGCGCGGCTGCACCACGCCCCAGAAGACGCCCCAGCGTCGCAGCATCGCGATGAACTGGGCGAGCAAAAGGGTCGCGATGATGCAGCAGGCCATCGACTATCCCGCCGGCACCAGGTCGAACGCGGTGCGGCCGTCGAGGCTCACCGTCGCGCGCGCGGTTCCGTCGGCCCCGGCAACGATCGGCGTGTCGGTGTGGGTCAGCCGGTAGCTGCGTCCCGGCACCAGCCGCGCAAACCCAAGGTCGGTCCGGCACGGTCCCTCGCCCGGATGGATCACCAGGTTGAGCGCGGTGCCGTCGGTGACCGCGCGCGTCACGATCGCCTCGGGATAGGTGGCGTCGGCGAGGATCGGTCCGGTCGCCCACGCCTCGGGCAGTCCCTTCGTCACCATGTCGCGCACCGTGTTGCGCCCGCTCCACGTCATCGAGTCCGCGATGCCTTCGCCATAGCGGCTGTCGATCGTCTTGCGCGTCGCCGCGATCACCGCCTCGTCGCCCATCTCGAGCGACGACCACAGCACCATGATCAACGGATTGAGTTCGGGCCATTTCGAGAAGTCGGCGGGCTTGCGGGTATCCCAGCCGAGCGGCAGCAATTTGAAATCGAGCATGCCGTCGTCGGTGACGCGGATGAAATCCTGTTTCAGCACCTGCCACAGCCGCTCGGCCTGATCGGGCGCGTAAGGCGTCATGAAACGGATGCCCCAGGTCTCGCCGAACAGCCCCGACAGGCTGGGCACCTGAAAACCGAAGGGGGTCGAGGTACAGACCTTGATGCGGCCGTCGGCCATCATCATTTCCTCGTGCATCGTATGCTCGAAACGGTCGCTGATCTCGCCGACATAATCAGTGCCATGGCGCGCATCGTGCAGCGCCAGTGACGTCCGGCCGACAAGGTTACACATCGAATAGATCCACTTCGGCTCGCACGGAAACCAACCCAGATCATAGCGTTTATAGTTTTTGACGACCTCTTCGAGCATCGTCGCATGACTGTACGGAAAAGCGGTCTTTTCGTCCCAGCGGAAGGTCAGCGCGCCCGGGTCCTTAAACGGCGAGGTGCCGCTCGCTGTCTCGAACAGGCCGAGGCTGACGCCGAGGAAGCCGGTGAGCATGATATTGTCGATGTGGACCGGATTTTTGTCGGGCCTGAGGTTTCCCCACATGCTTTCCCAATACCAGTAGTTCCATGTTTTACGGTCGATATGCTTGCGGATCAGATTTTCCTGCGCGGTGTTGAGATAGCCGTGGAAGGCCGGAAGCTGGGTGTACTGACCCAGCGCCAGATTCCACGACATGGTGCAAATCTGATAGCGCAGCGCGCCGTCCTGCCAGGTGTCGTCCATACCGAAGCCGGTCCAACTGTCGACCGGCTGCAACGCCAGGTCGAGCATGCGGCGAAATTCCTTGATCTGGCTGTCGGGCATTTCGGGCGCCGCGACGACCGGATGGTCGCGCAAGATCGGTTCGGCCTTGGCGAGTTCGGCGTTGAGCACCGCGCCCCGAGCCTGCTGCGCCGCAAAAGCGCTGCGGCGCCGGACCGCATAATAGAGGTGCAGCGCGGCGACCGCGCCCGGGATGGCGGCTTCCATCCAGGCGACCCCGCTGCCGCCCTCGATCCACGCCGCCGACAGCAAAGCGGTGCCGATCAGCACGCCCGGAGGCCCGAGGATCACCCCGCGCGCCCACCAGATGAACATGATGACGGCAAAGGCAACGAAAGATGCCACGGCAAAGGCGATGCTCAGCGCGCTGCCGGCATAAAGGAAGCCCGCACCCGGAAACAGCAACCCCAGCCCGAAGGCTTTCCACTGCGCGCTCATCCCCAGCAGGATCGGCGCCACTCCCGCGACAAAGACGAAAGCAAGCATCGCGTAGAAACGGCGAAGGCGATAGGCGGTGAGCGGGCCATGCGCCCTCTGGCGCGGCGGGATCGGCGGGATGCGATCGACGATCGGCGGCGCATCTCCGGGCGCCGCGGGCATATCTGTGGTGTCATTCGCGAACAGCGTGGCCATCACTCTCTCCATATCGGGCGATGCTTCGCCCGCACGGCGGGAGGTCGTGCCGTGCGGACGAAGTCAGAGCAGCCTTGTTCTCAATCGTAGAACGATTCCGTCAAACGGACAAGACCGGGTTTTCGGGGCGTCAGTAGCGCCAGCTGACCTGCACGCCATAGGTGCGCGGCATGCCGGCGAAGCGGGAAACCGACGCCAGCGTGTCCTGCACATTGGTCCAGTAATAGACGTTGCCGACGTTGCGGACGAACACCCCGGCGCGAATCTTGCTGTCGGGAATGTTGATCCCGGCACGCAGGTCGATCAGCGTGTAGCTGCGCATGTCGAACCGCGCGTCGCGATCGATCGTCGCGGTGTCGCGGTTCGCCAGCGTCGACGACGTCTTGCTGTTGTGCGTCATCGACACGCCCAGATAGGCATCGACCGAGCCGCCGACCGGGAACTCATATTCGGCGTCTGCGATCGCGGTCAGCTTCGGTGCGAACGGAAAGCGCTGTCCCTTGAAGTCGGCGGTGGTCGCGTCGGGCTGGAAACCGATGAATTCCTGGATCTTCGTGTCGATATAGGTGCCGCCGATGCTGATCCGCAGGCCATCGACGGGGCGTGCCAGCAGCGACATTTCGACGCCCTGCACCCGGCTCTTGGGAATCTGCACGAGGCCGTCGAGCGTGCCGAACACCGGATCGGGCAGGCGGCCGCGAAGCTGCTTGTCCTTGTAATCATAGTAAAACGCCGCCGCCGTCAGTTCGAGTTTGCGGTCGGCGAGCGGCGCCTTGATGCCGATTTCATAGGCCGTCACCGATTCCTGCGTCACCGGCGTATAGCCGAGGCCGCTCGCCACCGACGCGGTCGGGAAGCTGCCCGACTTGTACCCGCGGCTCACCCGGCCGTAGAACAGGGTGTCGCCCGCCGTCTCGTAGTTGACGCCGACGTTCCACGACAGATTATCCTCGTTGAGCTTGTCGAACAGCGCCGGGTTATAGGGCGTCAGCGTCGGATCGAGCGTGATGCAGCCGTTCGGCTGGACATTGGTGCCGAACAGCGCGTTCCACCAGATCGCGGTGCCGCCCTGATAATCGTTGGTGCAGCCCTGGAAGTCACGATTGGTCTTCGTGTAGCGCGCCCCCCCGATCAGGGTCAGGCTGTCGGTCAGCTCGAATTCGACATTGCCGAAAAACGCATAGCCCTCGATGTCCTGATCCGAATAGTTGAAGGTGAGCTGTCCCTGCGGCGAATTGGGGATCGTGAACAGCGGGTCGGACGACGGACCCTGGCTGAAATTGTAGAACAGCCGGTCGAACGTCGACGCCTTATTATAATTGCCACCGACGATGATGTTGGCGCGATCGAGCGTCGCCGAAAGCCGCAATTCCTGCGAGAAGTCACGGATATAGCCGCTCGTGTTGGTGTCGACCGACGACAGGACGGTGCCGTCGAAATCCTGTACCGAATCGGTCTTATAGTCCGAATAGGCGGTGATCGAGGTGAGCGTCAGGACATCGCTGAGGTCGATGTCGGCGCGCAGGCTGAGCTGGTAGAAGCGGTCGTCACGCTTCGGCCGGCGGCCGAACTGGCCCTGTTCCGAATAATCGAACTGGCTGTAATCGGTCGAGGCGTTGAAGTCGTTGAAGCCATTGCGATAGATGCCATAGCCCCAGTCGGCGGCGCGGGCATTTTGCGGCGCACGCGGATAATTGGCAAAGGCGATGCCGGCGGGGCTGCCGCAGGTCGGCGCCGGGGTCACCGCACAGGTATCACTCTGGATTTGCGCGGCCTGCGTGTCGCCATTGTCCATCCAGCCGTTGGCGTTGAACAGCAGGCGGACGCTGTCGACCGGCTCCCATGCCAGCAGGATACGGCCTTGAAACTGGTCGGTCCGGCCAAGCTTGTCGTCGCGGGTAAAGCTCTTCTGCCACGCCCCGCCTTGCACAGTGCGCAGCGCAACGCGGGCCTTCAGCGTGTTGCTGAGCGGTCCGCTGACGAAGCCCTGGGCGTCCAGGGTCGAGAAGCGGCCAAAGCTGACGTCCGCGCCGGCGGAGAAAGTGTCGGTCGGCTTGGCCGCGACATAGTTGATCGCGCCGCCGGTGGTGTTCTGGCCAAAGAGCGTGCCCTGCGGCCCCTTCAGCACTTCGACGCGCTCGATGTCGAAGGCCGCGCCCTTGGTCGTGGCGCTGAACGGTAGCTGGATTTCGTCGACATAGACCGCGACCGTCGGCGCCGCGGACAGCGTGGTCTCGTAGAAGCCGACCCCGCGCAGCGTGTAGACCGGCGTGTTGAACGGCGACGGCTGGACGGTCAGCCCCGGAACGATCTTGCCAAGTTCGGTCGGCGAAGTGATGCCGCGCGTGACCAGCGCCTCGCCGCTTTCCGCGGTGATCGACAGGCCGACATCGAGGATGTTCTGGTCGCGCTTGTTCGCGGTGACGATAATGATGTCGGAATCTGTGGCCGAACTGCCGTCGGCGGCGGGCGGCGGTGCGTCTTGCGCAAGGGCCGGCACGGTGGCGGCTCCCAGCATGGCGAGCGAGCAACCGGACAATATGACGAAACGCGCGGCTTTCATGGCGTGTGATCCTTCCCAAAGCGGCCCGCATTTTTTGCGAGTCCATAGCGGACAGGATGCCCCCGTCCGTTACGGTTCATTTCATATTGACGGACATCCGTCAATATCGTTCGACGATTTCGTGTGATGACAGTGTTTGACGCTTTTGCGACATAAGATGGACGACCGGCACGACTTGCGTTACACGGCAACGAAATTGGGGCAGGAACCACGATGGCAACGAGCACGAAAGCAGCGCGGAAAAGCGTCGCTATGGACGAAATGGAAGATACAAAGACTGCGAGCGACGGATCGGTCGTCAGCGCCGCAGACCGGGTTTCGGAAACGATCCTCCAGGGCATTCGCGCGGGCGCCTTCGTTCCCGGCCAGCATCTTCTGGAACCCGATCTGACACGCAGACTCGGGATCAGCCGCGGGTCGCTGCGCGAAGCGCTGAAGCATCTCGCCGCCGCCGGCATTGTCACGCTCAACCGTTTTCGCGGCGCCTATATCAGCACGCTCGACCGGAAATCGGTGCTCGACCTGCTCGACACGCTCGAGCCGCTGGCACGCCTCGGCGCGCGCCTCGCGGCGGAGAATTGCAGCACCGAGGCGCAGCGCAAGCGCATGCAGGTCGCCGCAGCGAACATCGATGGCGCGACCAAAGAACGCAACCGCGGCCTCTATCTCGATCGCCGCCGCCAATTCTACGACGCGATGATCGACATCGGCGGCAATATGGAACTGGCGCGCGCGATGCCGCTCAGCCGCACCGACCTGTTCCGCGCCCAGGTCGAGACGATCCAGACCGAGCGGCAGCGCATGCTGCACGCCTCTGGCTATGCCAAGATCACCAAGGCGATCGTCGAAAACGATCCCGTTTCGGCTGACAAGGCGGTCAAAAAGCACTTCGACGGGACACGAAAAACGATCCACGAACTGCCGCCGCACGCCTTCCCATCCTTGGAAATCTAGGATTTTTGACAAACCTCACCGCGCCGCACCCAAAATGCGTCAATTAAAATCACTGGACGAAATCGTCCGACACATTTAACCCATCTCCAACGAGCTCGGTCGAATCGCGAGCCGCGGGAGAGATGGGACATGCTGTGCATCACAGCCATTTATCCGAATGATCCGGGCAGCCGGTTCGATGCCGACTATTATCGGACATCGCATGCCGCGACCGCCCACGCGCTGCTCGCGCCGCACGGGCTGACGGCCATCCGCACCACCATCGGCACCGCAGCGCTCGACGGATCGCCCCCGCCCTATTGGGCGGTCAGCGAGATGCATTTCACCTCGCGCACCGCCTTCGACGCCGGCATCGCCGCCGAGGGCGCCGCGCTGTTCGCCGACATTCCCAATTACACCGACGTCACACCCATCCTGCAGGTCAGCGAACTGGCCGCAGCCTAATATCATCCAGGAGAGCGCGAGAATGTCCCGTTACAATCCCAACACCCCCTATGTCCGCAATGCGATGAGCGACATCGGGATGATCACCGCGCTCGACGAGGTGCTGAATCACCAGATCGTCGACACCTTCTCGACCGTGTCGACATCCGAACAGAGCTGGACCGAGAAGATCTGGACCGCGATCGTCCGCAAGGATGGCAGCATGGGGATCGATTTCGGGCTCGGCCGCTATCACAACCGCGGCGTCCTCGACGGCTGGGCCGCCGTATCGCGCGGCAGCGAGCAATGGACGGTGCGCGCCAATCGCGAATTGCGCGACGACCCGTCTATAACCAGCGTCGGCCCGATCACCTACGAGATCATCGAGCCGCTCAGGAAGGTCCGCTACGCGCTCGCCAAGAATGATGCCCAGCCGATCAGCTATGACATCACTTTCACCGCCGAAATGCCGCCTTTCTTCGAGGATCGCCACAAGCAGCGCGAGCGCGACGGCTTTCGCGTCGGCTCGGACGTCGTGCGCTATCACCAGATCGGCGTGCCGTCGGGCTGGGTCGAGATCGAGGGCGAACGCTTCGAGGTCAATCCCGAGGAATGGACCGAATATCGCGACCATAGCTGGGGCACCCGCCTCGACGTCGGCGCCCATAACGCCGACGTCCGTCCCTCGTCCGACTTCGGCGACGTCAAGTTCGGCGAAGGCGAATTCGTGCTGATCTGGAGCCCCTTCATGCTCGAAAGCCCGAGCGGCGAACGGACCAGCTATCATTTCTATTATATGTCGAAACAGGGCCACATCTTCTATTCGTCGGGCTATCGCAACCTGCCCGACGGCACGCAGGAAAAGGTCGCGCGCGTGCGCCCCGAAATGCGCTTCGACGACAAGACGCGGCGGCTGCTCGGCGGCACGGTCCATTTCGACATGCTGCAGGGCGGCACGCACAGCGTCGAGGTCGAAGTCGTCGGCACCTCGGGCGTCCATCTCGGGCCGGGGCTTTACCTTGGCTTCGACGGACGCAAGCATGGCAGCTGGCACGGCCCGCTGACGATCGAGGGCGAATATTTCGCCGATACGCTCGACGTCGCGACGCTCCAGCGTATCCGCCAGCTCCGCGACTGCCCGATCAAGGTGACCGAGGGCGATGCGGTCGGATATGGCATCATGGAAACGATCATCCACGGCGAGCATCCCGAAATGGGCCTGACCGCCGCGAACTCGCTGGTCTGATCCGATGGCGCGCGATACCGATCGGCTCGCCGCCGGCCTCCGCACCTATCTGCCGCGTGGCGCCGGGATCACCGGGGTCATCACGCTATCGGCAGGCCATTCGAACGAGACCTATCTCGTCGACGGCATCGGCGAAGTGCTGCGCATGCCCCCGTCCGAGGAGGGCCTGCTGCCGCCCTATGACATGGCGCGCCAGCATGCGGTGCTGAGCGCGGTAGCGGGCGCCGCTCCCGGCGTCCCGCTGCCGCCGGTGCTTGAACTTTGCACCGATCCCTCGGTGATCGGCGACGAATTCTTCCTGATGGGACAGGTCAAGGGCGACGCGTTCGAATATGCCGTGCCCGACTGGCTCGCCGCCGATCCGCAAGCCGGCGCCGAAAGTGTCTGCCGCCAATGGTTCGACGCGCTGATCGCGCTCCACAACATGCCCGTCTCGGCGATGCCGCCCGGCGAGCGCACGGTGCAGCAGGAAGCCCAGCACTGGCTCGACGTCGCGCGCGGCGCCGAATCCGCGCCCGTGCTCGTCGACATCCTCGAGGATCTGGCCAAGCGCCCGCCGCGCACCAGCGGCGCCCCGACGCCGGTGCATGGCGACCCCAAGCACGGTAATTGCCTGTGGCACGAAGGGCGGCTGACCGCGCTGCTCGACTGGGAAATGGCGCAGATTTCGGAGCCGCTGCTCGACCTCGGCTATGTGCTGATGTTCCACGATCAGGGCGAAGCCTCGCTCGCCGACGCCGGTTTCGACCTGCCCGGCTGGTGGTCGCCCGAACGGATGGTCGCCGAATGGGAAGAGGGCACCGGTCGCACCGCGGTCGACGTCGCGCGCTACGCCGTTCTCGGACAGGCGAAGGTGGCGGCGATCATCTCGGTCGGCGCGTTCCTGTTCAACAGCGGCCGCATCGCCGATCCGCGCTTTCAGGCCTTTGCCGGGGTACTTCCCGCCTATGTCGCGCTGCTCGAAAAGCGCGCGATGGCGGCGGGGTAAGGCGCAACCCCAACCTCGTCATTGCGAGCGCAGCGAAGCAATCCAGAGCGGTTTGCGCCACTCTGGATTGCTTCGCTGCGCTCGCAATGACGAGAGGAGTTTAGCGGCTTTCCATCCGCACCAGCGGCGCGCCATATTCGACCAGGTCGCCGTCCCGGGGCAGGACGGCCGCGATCCGCCCCGCGACCTCGCTGACCACGTCGGTCGCCTCGCCCAGCTTGTCGATCTGACCAATCACCGTTCCCGGCTCGACCTGTGTCCCCGGCACGACGCGCGCCGAAAAAATACCGAGGTGCGGCGCGGTCACGTCGCGCAGCGCCGCCGCGACGGCGGCAACCGCCGCGCCCGCGCGCGCCAGCATCGGATTGGGACCGCCGTCGGCCTTCGCCATGAACAGCGCCCAGCCGCCCGAGCGGAAATGCAGGTCGCGCCACGGCGACTGGACGAACCCCGCAAGCAGCGCGCGGACTTCCTCGATCGTCGAACTCATGCCGCATCTCCGATCATCGTCAGCAGCACCGGCAGCACAGGTTCGGTGACGATCACCGTCGCCCCCGCGCCGCGCGCGATGCGGGCAATATCATCCTGCGCCAGCGCATGGCCGCGCACCACAGTCGCACCGCCGATCGCATCGGCCAGCCCGTCGGCGTCGCCTGCGGCAAGCGCGCGATCGACATCGAAGCCGTCGGGTGCGTCCTCGAACCCGACCACGGCGACCGGGCTCGCCCCGCGCGCCCAGGCGATCAACTGCGCGAGCCCTGCATCGCCCTGCTCGCTCGGCGCCTCGGTCGCGAGCGTGCCGGCATAGACCAGCCCCCCCGCACCATCGACCGTCACGACCGTCCCCGATTTCGCTACCGCGCCGTCGCCGACGCCAACCACGCACGGCCGCCCGAGCGCGCGGCTGACGACGGCCGCATGCGAGGTCGACCCGCCCTGTTCGGTCACCACCGCGCGCGCCGCGATCATCCCGTGGACATCGTCGGGGCTGGTCGTCTTGCGCACCAGAATCACATCTTCACCCGCCGCGGCGCGCCGTTCGGCCTCGTCGGCGTCGGCGACGAGCACCCCCGTCGCAGCGCCCGGGCAAGCGCCCTCGCCCGTCGCCAGCACTGCAGCGCCTTCGGTCGCGCCATCCTTCAGACGCGGCAGCAGAAGCGTCCGCACCTGCTCGCGCTCACCCGCGACAACGCGGTCGCGGGGTCGATCCGTCCTTCGGCGACCATGTCGACCGCAAAGCGCACCGCCGCCGCCGGCGCGCGTTTCGCGGCGCGCGATTGCAGCAGATAGAGCTGGCCCGATTGCACGGTGAATTCGATGTCCTGCACATCCCCATGTTCGCGCTCGAGCCGGTCGCTCGCCGCGAGCAGCGCGGCATGCGCTTCGGGCTCCGCCTCTTTCATCGCATCGAGCGGTAGCGGGGTGAATTTCCCCGACACGACATCCTCGCCCTGCGCGCGCGGCAGATATTCGCCATAGGGCAGATTCTCGCCGGTCAGCGGATTGCGGCTGAACAGCACCCCGGTGCCGCTGCGCTCGTCGAGATTGCCGAACACCATCGCCTGGATCGTCACCGCGGTGCCAAGGTCGTGCGGGATATTGTTATGCTCGCGGTAGCGCCGCGCGCGCCGCGTGTTCCAGCTTTCGAAGACCGCGCGGACGGTCGCGAGCAACTGGTCGCGCACGCCGGCCGGCACCGGGCCGCCGGCCGCCTCGACCGCACCGCGCCAGGCGGCGGGCTCGCCATCGGCTTCCAGTTCGACCGGCGCCTTGAGCACGATCGATGCGTATAATTCCAGGAACCGCCGGTGCGTATCGCGCGCAAAGCCCGGCAAGCCGGTCTCGGCCGCCAGCGCCGCCTCTCCGACATAGTCGATGCCGAGATTGAGCACCGTGTCCATCATCCCGGGCATCGAGATCGCCGCGCCCGACCGGACCGAGAGCAACAGCCTCTTGTCGCCCGCACCGAAACCGCGCCCGGTCTCACCCTCGAGCCACGCCAGCCCGGCGTCGATTTCCTCGACCAGCCCCGCCGGAAAATCGCCGCTGTCGAGATAGGCAAGGCACGCCTTCGTTCCGATCACGAACGCCGGCGGCACCGGCAACCCCAGCCCGCGCATCCGCGCGATCGACCAGGCCTTGCCGCCCGCGGCTTCCTTGGTCGGCAGTTCCGATCCGTCGAGTCTGATCGTCCAGCCGCTCATTCGTCGCGCTCCGTGCCCATGATCCGCAGCAGCTCCTCATGCAGTTCGAACCAGACGGTGTGATAGCTGTCGCGGCGGATATCGCTGACCCATTCGACGTCGCCATCCTCGGCCGCCTCGAGCGCCGCGAGCAATTTGTCGCCATAGATTTTCAGCCGCGGCAGCCCGCGCGCGAGTCCCGCGAGGATCGGTTCGGCCTGTTCGTGCAGCCCGCCGAGCCGGTCGACGATCTTCGCGTCATACTCCTTGTCGCGATGGTCGTTGGCAACCTTCTGCCCGCCGACATCGAGCGTCTGCCAGTCGGTGATGATCTGCTTCAGCGTCCGGTTGATCCGCTCGAACCCGTCATAGGCGGTGCGGAACCCGGCATCGTCGCGCAGATGCTGGAAATGCAGGCCGTAGCGCGATTGCAGCGCGACGCCCGCAAGCGGGGTCAGCGCATAGGCGCCCTTCGCCTCGATCGCGCGGCCGGTCGCGACGGCTTCGGCGAGCAGCGCAGTAGCGCGTTCTTCGGACAGCCCGACCAGTTCGCCTATCGCCTTTGCCGGAGCATGGCGCTTGATCGCCGCGCCGTGCAGCGCCAGATCGCGGTCGTTCATGCGCCTTCTCCCGCCAGCAGCCAGACCCGGCCGACGCGCTCGACGCCCTCCTGATAATCCTCGGTCGTCTTTGCCGGCGCGCTCGCCTCGATCACCACCGTGTCGCCCTCGCGGATGCCGCTGATCTTCGCGTTCATCAGGCAGGGAATATTATATTCGCGGGTCAGGATGCCGAGGTGCGAACGCACCGTCCCGCCCGCGCAGATCACGCCCGCGAACTGCTCGATGATCGGTGCGGTCAGCGTGCCGCCGCTGTCATCGATCACCGCGATCGTCCCCGGCGGGACCCCGTCGGTCAGATAGGACAGCACCCGCTCGTTCGACCGGATGTAGCGCGCGGTCCCGCGTCTGTCCTGCGCGTGCTGGACGACATTGTCGCCGACGCCGCGCAGCGCCCTGCCCTGCTCGTCGGGATCACCCGCCGGCGCGTCGGGATGCGCAAAACCGGCGTCGGTCGCGGCGTCGTCGCCTGCCGCCTTATACGCCTCGGGCCGCTCGGCGACCGAGATGCTCGCCGACCAGTCGAAGCGGTGCCCGCTCGCAAGCAACCGCACCTCGATCGCCTCGAAATCGGCCTTGGTCAGCAGGTCATCGGCACCCGCCATGGTGAATGCATCCCAGTCGCGCCCCGATTCGCGCAAACGGCTGCGGACGAGTTCCTGCACGAGGCCCAGCGTCGCCTCGACCAGCGGCGAAGCCGGCGGTTTTGCGTAGAGCGCATCGTCGATAGGCAGCTTGGCCAACCCTCTTCCCCTAAGCTTATTTCTTTGCCGCTAGGTGGCCGAAGCGCGGCCCGATGTCAATAAGCATTGGGCAAAATCGTTCGACGATATTGACCAATGACCTTCAACTGACTATGCCGGGCCGACAAGCAAATCTGGGGAAGGACGAAACGATGGGCCTGAAAGCCAACCCGCGCATCCTGGTGGTCAACGACGACGGCATCGACGCGCCGGGCATCATCCTGCTCGAAGAAATCGCGCGCCAGTTCAGCGATGATGTGTGGGTCGTCGCCCCCGACGAGGAACGCTCGGGCGCGGGCCATTCGATGTCGATCAGCCATCCGGTGCGCGTGGCCCAGCGCGACGAACGCCATTGGGCGGTGCGCGGCACGCCGACCGACTGCGCGCTGCTCGGCATCTATGAATATATGACCGACAAGAAGCCCGACCTGATCCTGTCGGGGATCAACCGCGGCCCCAATCTGGCCGAGGACATCACCTATTCGGGCACGGCATCGGCGGCGATGGAAGGCGCGGTGCTGGGCATCCCCGCGATCGCGCTCAGCCAGATCATCCGCTACCAGAGCGAAATCCACTGGGACACCGCGCGCAAATATGCGCCGATCGTGATCCGGCAACTGCTCGAGCTCGACTGGACGCCGGGCCTGTTCGTCAACGTCAACTTCCCCAATTGCCCGGTCGGCGAGGTGACCGGCATCCGCGCGACGACGCAGGGCCAGCGCCCCTCGGGCTGTTTCCGCCCCGTCCGCCGCGTCGACGAACGCCATGTGCCCTATTACTGGATCAAGATCGGCTTCCCCGACGGCGGCGACGACGACGGCAACGACCTGCACGCGGTGCTCGACAACAAGGTGTCGGTGACGCCGTTGCAGCTGGAAATGACGGCGCATGCGGTGGTGCCGGAGATTGCGCGGCTGTTTGCATGAGACACCCCTCTCCCCTTGCGGGAGAAGGGTTGCGAAGACTTGCCAGCTTGCTGCCTAGTCGAAGCTGGGTGAGGGGTTGCGGTCCAAAGGACCGCGCGAGCCGGAGGCTCGCAGACCCCTCATCCAAGTCCGCCTAATCGCTTCGCGATAAGGCTCCCTATCCTTCTCCCGCAAGGGGAGAAGGTTGAACTAAAGTCCCAAAATCGTCACCGCCGACATCCCGTCCTCGACGCCGTAGAAGCCGCCGCTGTTCTCCGCGATCGCGATGCGCGCGCCTTCGACCTGCCGTGCTCCCGCGTCTCCGCGCAGATGGGTAACCAGCTCGAAAACCTGCCCCAACCCCGTAGCCCCGAGCGGGTGCCCCTTCGACACCAGCCCGCCCGACACATTGACCGGAATGCGCCCGCCCAGCGCCGTCTCGCCGCGCTCGGCCGCGATACCCGCCTCGCCCGGTGCGCACAGACCGAGCGCTTCGGTCTGGATCATCTCGCCGATCGAACTCGCGTCATGCACTTCGGCGATGTCGATATCCGCAGGCCCGACACCCGCTTTTTCATAAGCCCGCGCACCGACGATCCGCGTCACATGGTTCGCATAATCATCGGGCGCCCGCTCGCTGCCGGTCTGCGATTCTGCCGCGAGCACGCGCACCGCGCGCGCATCGGGAAAACGCTTCGCCCAATCGGCGCTGCACACGATCGCCGCCGAAGCGCCATCGCTGATCGGCGCGCACATCGGGTTGGTCAGCGGCCAGGCGACGGTCGGCGCCGCCAGCACTTCGTCGATGCTCATCGCCTTGCGATATTGGCTGAGCGGATTGTGCACCGAATGGCCGTGATCCTTTGCCGCGACCGCCGCGATCTGGCGCTGGGTCGAGCCATAGGTCGCGATGTGCAGCCGCGCCTGCGCGGCATAGGCCTGCATCAAGATGTTGGGGCTGACGCTCTCGCCGCCCGGCGGCACTGGTGCCAACAGGCTCGCGGTCTTCGCCAGATAGGCCTCCGCCTCGACCAGATCGCGCGGCTGCTGGAACACCGCGAACTTCTTGGCGCGGTCGTCCGAATAGAGCTTCTCGACCCCGACGACGAGCACGCAATCGGCCAGCCCCGCGCGAACATAATCGACCGCGACATGAAGGCCCACGGTCGAACTGGCGCACGCCGCCTCGACATGGAAACCGCGCACCCCCGAAATGCCGAGCGGGCGCAGCGCATATTCGCCCGGGATCGACATTTCGCCCGCGAAAAAGCCCTGGATGACATTGGCATAGACCGCCATCTCGATCGCCTTGGGCGGCACCCCGCTGTCGGCGAGCGCATAGCGCACCGCCCATTGCGTCAACTGCTCGTGGCTCTTGTCGAGGTGGCGCCCGAAGGGCGTCATGCCGACACCGAGGATGACCGCGTCGCGCATCAGATCGTCCGTCCCGCCGCGGTCCAGCGTTCTCGGCGCAGCTCGGCGCGCAGCACCTTGCCCGCATTGCTGCGCGGCAAGGCCGCGACGATCTCGATCGCTTTCGGCGTCTTCACCGGCCCCAGCGCCTCGCGCGCCGATGCCAGCAACGCATCGGCGTCGATATGGCCGCCCGCGCGCGGTTCGACCACCGCAACGACGGCCTCGCCCCATTTGTCGTCAGGCACCCCGATCACCGCGCAATCCTGGACATCGGGATGCGCGAGGATCGCCTGCTCGACCTCGGCGGGATAGATGTTGAACCCGCCCGAAATGATCATGTCCTTCTTGCGGTCGACGACATAGAACCAGCCATCTTCGTCGCGCACCCCGATGTCGCCGGTGTGGTGCCAGCCAAAGGTCGAGACTTCGGCCGTCGCCTCGGGGTTCTTGTAATAGCCCGCCATCACCAGCGGCCCGCGCACGACGATCTCGCCGCGCTCGCCCGGCGGGAGGATATTGCCCTCCTCGTCCATGATCTCGACGATCGACAACAGGTTCGCGCGCCCGCAGCTCCCCGGATGCGCGAGCTCGCCGGCGGCGTTCAGATGCTCGTGCGGCGGCATAGCGGTGACGCACATCGGCGCCTCGGTCTGGCCGAAGCTGGCGTTCATCACCGGCCCCAGCACGGCAATCGCTTCCTTCAGCCGGTCGAGCGACATCGGCGCCCCGGCATAGCTGATATATTCGAGGCTGGAGAGGTCGGCGGTCCTGACCCCCGGCTCGGCGAGCAGCATGTAGATCGCGGTCGGCGGCAGGAACATATAGGTCACGCGGTGCCTTTCGATCGCCTCGACCACCGCGGGCGGATCGAATTTGGGCAGCACGACGACGCTGCCGCCGAGCGCCATGCTCGCGAGCGCGAGCGGCCCCGCCGCATGCGTCATCGGCGCCGCGACCAGGTTCACCGGCGGCACCTTCATCGGCATCGACGCAACGAGGCTCGATACCAGCGCCTGCCAGTTGCGGTTCGACAGCATCACGCCCTTCGGCCGCCCCGTCGTCCCGCCGGTATTGCCGAGAAAGGCAAGTTCATCCTCATGTCCCGACCGCCGCTGCGGCGCCGGTTCGTCCGAGCCATCGAGCATATCTTCGATGAAGATATCGGCCTCGGCAAAGGGCCGGTCGAGCGCGATATAGCGGCGGATATTCGGACATTCGGCGCGGAAGGTCGCAATGCGTTCGGCGATGTCCGAATGGACGAACAGCGTATCGACATCGAGCAGGTCGAGCAGATAGGCATTTTCACCCACCGCAGCGCGGTTGTTCGCCATCACCCACACGCCATCGGCGCGCAATATGCCCAGGATCGCCTCGAACGCGGTCATCGCGTTGCCGCTCAGCACCGCAGCGTGCGCGCCTGCTGCAAAACCATCGGCGATCAGCGCCCGCGCGATCTGGTGGCTGCGGCGCGACACCTCGGCATAAGTCCGCGCCGTGTCGCCAGCGATCATGCACGGCTTGTCATGCGCCATCCGCGCGCCGCGATCGAAATAGTCGATCATCCGCACGGCGGCGCTACCTCCGCATGACGAGGTCGAGTTCGGCCGACTTGATCTGCACGAACGGCGTGTTCGCGACCTGCATCAACCGCCGCACCTGCTCCATTTCGGGCGAGGAGATCGTCGGATAGTCGCGCTTCAGCGGCCCGGCGGCGCGCATCTTGTCGATGTCGGTTGCGGGGACTAGTGCGCGCAGGATCAGCTCGTCCTCGTCGTCGGTGCCATGCTGGCGCTTGAGGTCCTCCAGCGTCGGCTCAGGCGGCGGGTTGCCGAAAATCTCCTTGGCGCGCGGCGCCGCGGCGATGCGGTCCATGACATTCGGATCGATCGGCGCCGGCGGTTCGCCATAATAGCCCGCAGCATATTGGATCACCTCGTCGGGGATCGCGCCATAGCGTTTGCCGGTGACGATATTGAGCACCGCGAGCGTGCCGACGAGCTGCGCAAAGGGCGTCGCCATCCCGGGATAGCCGAGCTCGCGGCGCACCGCCGCCACCTCGTCGAGCACCACCGGCAGCATATCGAGCATATTCTGCTGGATCAGCTGGTTGCGCAGCGTCCCCATCATCCCGCCCGGAATCTGGGTGGTCAGCGAGGTGACATCATATTCATAATGCTGGTCGTGCAGATAGCCCGCGGTCTTTGCGACTTTGCGGAAATGGTCGGACACCGGGTGCAATTTCGACATATCGATGTCGTGGGTATGGCCCAGCGTTTCCATATTCTTGGCCATGATGTCGATCGAGGGGATCGAGGGGCCGTTCGCCATCGAGCGCGCGGCGGTGTGAAGGACAGTCACCCCGAATTCGACCGCGTCACAATATGCCTTCGCCGACTGGCCGAGCATGTTGTTCGAATGCATCTCGACCGGCTTGCCGCGCGCATTGGCGACGATCGCCGGCACCAATGTCTTGATCCGGTCGCGGTCGAGCACCCCGCCCGTGTCGTAGAGCAGCAGGCTGTCGACCTCGGGGATCGCCGAGAGCTTGTCGGCCTTGTCCGCCCAAAAGGCGTCGTCGTGGACCGGCGACAGCGTGAACAGCATCGTCGCCGCGACCTTGCAGTCATATTTTTTCGACAGCTTAGCGAGCCGCGTCATCTTGTCGATGTTGAACAGGACATCGTAGATCCACCAGCTGCGCACACCATGGACGCAGAGGCGCTCCATCCAGAGGTCCATCAGCACCTGCGGCGTGAAGCCGAAAGTCACCGACCCGTTCGACCGGATGCCGCCGCGCACCGGGGTATTCTTGATCTGGCTCATCATCAGGTCGAACCCCGCCCAGGGATCCTCGTGACAATGGCGGACGAGCACTTCGAACAGCGACGATCCGGCAAGGCTGATCGTCGAATAGCCGGTCTGGTCGATCGTCGGCAGCACCGGATAGGCCTGCCCCGCCTGCATCCGCATGCCCCACAGGCTCTGCTGGCCGTCGCGGCAGGTTTCGTCGAGGAATTTGATGTGCGCCATGGATTACTCCGCTGCGATCGCCGGTTCGGCGAGCATCACTTGTTCGAGCCAGCGCGTGTGGAACGTGTTGGCGATGAAATCGGGGTGGCGGACGATCTGGCGGTGCAGGCCGATCGTCGTCGGCACGCCTTCGACGATGAAGTCGTCGAGCGCATCGGTCAGCCGCGACACCGCCTGCGCGCGGTCGGCGCCGTGGACGATCAGCTTGCCGACCATCGAGTCATAGAAGGGCGGGATCGCCGCCCCGCTGCTCATATGGCTGTCGAGCCTTATGCCCTCACCCTCGGGCGGCACCCAGCGGCTGATCGTGCCGGGGACCGGCGTGAAGCCGCGCGAAGCGTCCTCGGCATTGATCCGGCATTCGATCGCATGGCCTGACAAAACGACATCGTCTTGGTCCATCGACAGGCCCTGCCCGCCCGCGACGCGGAGTTGCTGCTGCACCAGGTCGACCCCGCTCACCATTTCGCTCACCGGATGCTCGACCTGGATGCGCGCGTTGACCTCGATGAAATAGACCTCCTGCCGCATCACGTCGTAGAGGAACTCGACCGTGCCGGCGTTGCGGTAATCAACGCTCGCGGCCAGATCGACCGCGGCCTTGTGCAGCTCGGCGCGGAGTTTGTCGGGCATCGCGACGCTCGGCGCTTCCTCGATCAGCTTCTGGTAGCGGCGCTGCACCGAACAATCGCGCTCGCCGAAATGGACGACCTTGCCCTGCCCGTCGCCGATCAGCTGCACCTCGACGTGGCGCGCCTCGGGAACGAAGCGTTCCATGAACAAGGTGCCGTCGTTGAATGCCGCGAGCGCCTCGGCGCTCGCGCGGCCATAGCCGGCCTCGACCTCTTCGCCATTGTTCGCGATCACCATGCCGCGCCCGCCGCCGCCCGCCGCCGCTTTCAGCAGCACCGGATAGCCGATCTCGTCGGCGATCCGCCGCGCGTCGACGGCGCTGCCGATCTCGCCGCTTCCGGGAACCAAAGGCACCCCCGCCGCCGAAGCCATTTCGCGCGCGCGCAGCTTGTCGCCCAGCGCATCGATGATGCCCGGCTGCGGCCCGACGAAGATAATGCCATGATCTTCGCAAAGCTGCGCGAACATCGCGCGTTCGGACAGGAAGCCATAGCCGGGGTGAAGCGCGTCGCAGCCCGTCGCCTTCGCCGCCTGCACGACCAGCTTCGCATCGAGATAGCTCTTCGCCGCGGGCCCCGGCCCCAGCACGACCACCCGGTCGACCAGCCGCGCCGCCGCGCTGTCCTTATCCGCTTCGGAGACGCCAAGTACGGTTTCGATATTCAGCGCCTGCGCCGCGCGCGCGACACGGAGCGCGATCTCGCCGCGGTTGGCGATGAACAGACGGCCGATCGCCATGCTCAGCCCTTCACGATCACGAACAGGGGCTGGTCGGCCTCGACCAAGGCACCGTCGGGCGACAAGATGGCGTGGACGATGCCATCACTGCCGGCGCGGACGGTGGTGAACAATTTCATCACCTCGACCAGGCACAGCTCGGACTCGGCGGTCACTGCGCTGCCCACCTCGACATAGGCCGGCGATCCCGGCTTCGGCGCGCGGTAGAAGGTGCCCAGATAGGGCGCACGCACGATCTCGGCGCCTTCGGGCCATGTCTCCGCGACCGCCAAAGGGTCCGCCGCCGGCAAGGGGGGTGCCGTACCGGCGGCGGCAGGGGAGAATGGAGTCGGCGATACCGCAGGCGCGACCGGCGCCGCCCCGGTGCTCAGCCCGATGCTGTTGCCGTCGTTCGAAAGATAGATTTCGACCCCGTCGCGGACGACATGCAACTCGCGCAGGCCCGATTTCTCGAACTCGGCGATCAGCTGCTCGAGTTCGGCGGTCCGGTCGATGCCGCTCATTGGCCCGCCCCCCGCAATGCTTCGATTTCGGTACGGTTCAGGCCAGCGCCCTTGCCCGCGAGCCGCGACGCCTGCTGCTCATCACGGTACATTGCCTGCACCGCCTCATCACTCGCATGATATTTGACCGTCGTGTCGCACAGGAAGCGATAGTCCGCCGCCATCTGCCGCGGCACGAAGGCGGCGGCACGCGCGTTATACTCGTCGAGCGTCAGAACGCCGGCGGTCGTCGTGTAGCGATCGGCCTTGGGGCCGAGGTGCGTGATCCCTTCGCCGATCGGTGCCAGCTTCGGCGCTTTGCCTTCGCGGTTCAGCGTGCTGTACGGCACCTGCGAGATATAGCGCACCGGGTTGTTGTTGTACTGCATCATCGCATAGTCGCTGATCCGCTGCGTCGGCAGATCGACGAGCCCGACCATCTCGCCCAGGAAGTCGCGCCCGAATTCGTCGTTGAGCAGCGGACGGAAACGGTCGGCGCGCGGGTCGATCGTCATCCAGTCGTTGACGTCATAGACCCCGGCGATGTGCGCGAAATCCTTGGCCATCGAGAAATAGACGAGCGCGCCCGCATCCATCATCTGGTCGCGCGTCCATCCGGCGACGCGCTTCCACAGCGCGACGGTCGCGACGCGGACCTTCTCGGTCAGATCCTCGAAGGTGTCAGCCAGCTCGTCGGCCGACCCCATGCCCACCGGCACAAAGCCTTCGGACAGCGCATCCGACGTGTAGAGGCCTACCCCGGTCAGCTTTTCGGCGGTGAATTCGGGGCGCGATTCAAAGCTGCCCCAATCGTCCATCAGATAGAATTGGCACCCCGTCGCCTCCATCGTGACGGTGAGGTTGTTGTATGGAATGTCGCCCGCGATCCCGTCGAGCCACGGATAGTCGCCCTCGGCAAGGTCGCTGAACTCGCGGATGATCAGCTCGCGGTCGTCATCGAGCTTGTACGGCCCATTGTTGTTGAGCGACACGCGGCTCTCGCACGAGACGAGAAATCCATATTGCGACACGGTGGCGAGGAAGGCCTGCGCCGCCTTGTGCAGCCGGTCTCCCGCGACGCAGGCGTGGAGGTCGGCGTGGAAGCGCTGGACGCGGCGCTCGGGCAGCAATTGCACGCGCTGCCCGAATTCGCGCGCATTGAGGTGCCCGTCCTCGCGCTGCTGCGCCAGTTTGAAACGGCGCCAGAAATCCATCACATAGGCGACATCCTCGGCGCCGTCCTCGGGCGCCAGCATGCCGAAATTGATCAGCATCTCGCGGCCGAGCAGATAGAAGGTCGGCAGCCCCCAGCCCGGCAGATTGCCGAACTTGCCGCCCATCGCGCGGGCGCGGTCGCCGACTTCCTCGGCCGACATCTTCGCTTCGACCTTCCGCAGCAGTTCGGGATAGCGATAGAAACAGCAGAGATAGGACAGCAGCATGTACGACGGCACCGGGAACAGCTTCGATTCCTGCACCGTCCGCGTCACGCACAGCCAATATGTATCGTCGCCCAGCGTCTGGATCGCATTATTGGCCTCCAGCAGTCGCGTATAATTCAGCATCACTCACCCCTTGGCCGGGCCTTTCGTTCGTCCTGAAAGCCCTGATCGCATCACCGGACTAGCACTCTTGGCGCCCGAGCGGAAGAGTGTTTAGGCGAAATCGTCGAACGAAATCGAACTTTTTTGTGCGCCGAAGTCGAGCCTGCCCCCGCATATCCGTCTGATTAAATATGCTTATGGCGCCCGAAAGCGCCCAGTGACGGAAACACGTCACGCAAGAAAAATGCTGTATTCCGACCCGTCAAGGACTCCACCCCGAATCGCCCGGACTTCGCGATAGGCGCAACGATCAACGCAATCCGGCCGCGTCCTCCCGCAATAGCCAGCGCGACAGGTAATCGCCGATCGCCGCCGGAATCGGAACCGGACCGGTCGCCCCTGTCGCGACAAGGACCGTATCGGCGCAGCCGATACAAGTGCCATCGACGAACAGCCCTTGCCCTAAAACGAGCGAACGTTCGCCGACGCGGATGACGCCGGTCGCGACGTCGATCGTGCCTGGATAACGCGCCTGCCCGAGAAACGCGGTGTCGACATTGGCGACCACCAGCGCGGGGCTTTCCGCCTTGGCAACCTGTACCCGCGCCTCCGCGAGCAGCTCGAACCGCGCTTCCTCGTAGAATTGCCCTGTCGCAACATTGTTGAGGTGACGGAACATGTCGACGTCGGCGAAACGGATCGGCACTGGCTTGTGCAGCGGGTAGCTGACCGGATCGAGACGTGCGGGGGTGGGTTTCACGGGGTCATCCTTTCGCGCCACCGGAGCAGCATCGCACGCGTGACATCGGGGGCCTCGCGCTGAGGAACATGGCCGCAGTCGGGGATCATCGCGAGCGTCGAATCGGGGATCACCTCCGCCATCTCGCGCGAACGGTCCGGTGAGACAATCGCATCCTGCGCTCCCGCAAGGATCATTGCAGGTACGGCAAGGCGCGGCAGCAGGTCGCAGCGGTCGATGCGCGTCGCGGTCGCGGCCTGCTGTTCGGCAAAGCGGTCGGCGCCGCAGCGCAGGATCATCGCGTGGGTGTCGGAGAGCAGCGCGGCGTCGGCGCGACTGCTGCGCGACAGCATTGCGCGCGCGAGGCGGTCAGCGAGCGCCGGAAAGTCGGCGCGTGCCTGCTCGATCGCGGTCTGGCGCCCGGCCTTCGCCTCTTCGCCATCCGCCGTGCAGGCGGTGCTGAGCAGCGCGAGCCCCGCCAGCCGCTCGGGCGCGCGGTCAGCGATCGCAAGCGCCACATAGCCGCCCATCGAATGACCCGCGAGCGCGAAGCGATCGGGCAGACCGGCAAGGATCGTTTCCGCCATCGCGTCGACCGTCGCGCCGCGTGGCGCGAATATGCGATCGACGGGCATGCCCTGCCAGCTGGCTTCGTCGGTAGCGATGCCGCAGATCGCAATGACCGAAATATCCACGCCCTCTCCTCTCGCGGCGATGCTGCTATTCCTCGGCGATTCCCGCAAGGTCGCGCGCGAGGCCCTTCTTCTTCTCGACCTCCATGCCGCGCAGGATCTGGATGCGCTGCGCCTGCGGCGACCCCGCGCCGTGCATCGACTCGGTCAGGTAACCGACGGCGTTGCGGCCAAGCGTCATATTCTCGATCAGGCGCAGGATGCGCTGGCGATATTCGACCGGGACATTGTGCTTGCCCTTCATATATTTCTCGAGGATCGGGCCGATCGCCTCGTTCTTGAAGTCGGCGTCCGAGGGCATCGTGACCATGATGCCGCCCGCGAGATCCTGCGCGAGACGCGAAATCTCGTATGGGAAGCGCGTGACATTGTGCTTGCAAACATTGGCGAGCATCGCGTCGTTCATATAGATGCCCGAGGGCAGCGGCTTCGCCTCGTGGCTCGACGCGATGGCGGAGGAATAGATGGTCTCGTTGAGATGGGTCATCTCGACGAGCTTGTCCTTGATGTGGCTCGCCGCTTCTGCACCATTGTAATCGGCGACCTGCGCCGCGGCTCCGACCATCACGTCGCCGAGCCCGGTTTTGCAGACATAGCTCGCGCGATGGTAAGCGGTGAAGCGCGCGACCATGTCCTGCGCGAACTCATATTCGCCGTCCATCAGCACATGTTCGTGCGGGATAAAGACATTGTCGAAGACGACGAGCGTCTCCTGCCCGCCGAAGCGCGCGTTGCCCTGATCGATGTCGCCCGCCTCCATCGCGCGCGTGTCGCACGACTGGCGGCCGTAGATATAGGTGATGCCCGTGGCGTCGCCGGGGACCATTCCGACGATCGCGAAGTCGCGGTCGGCCTCGCCCATGTTCATCGTCGGCATCACGCAGATCCAGTGCGAGTTGAGCCCGCCGGTCATATGCGCCTTGGCGCCGGTGACATAGACGCCCGCGTCGGTGCGCTTGACGACGTGCAGGAACATGTCGGGGTCGGCCTGTTCGTGCGGGCGTTTCGAGCGGTCGCCCTTGGGATCGGTCATGCCGGCGCCGATGATGATGTTCGCGCGCTGCGCATGCGCCATGAAGTCGAGGTAGCGCTGGTGGTAGGGCGTGCCGTGCTTCGCATCGATGTCGAAGGTGATCGAATGGAGCACGCTGATCGTGTCGAGCCCGGCGCAGCGCTGGAAGCAGGTGCCGGTGAGCTGACCCATCTTGCGCTGCATGCGGTTCTTCATGACCAGATCCTGCGGCGAACCGACGATGTGGAGGAAGCGGTTGACCGGCGCGTCGATCAGGTCGCTGTGCGCGGTGGCGAGTTCGGGGTCGGCGAGCGCGAGGTCGTAGGTCATCTTGAGCGCGTTGATCGAGGGGCGGATGATCGGGTGGTCGACGGGTTCCTCGACGCGTTCGCCGAAGAGCCAGACCTCGACGCCGCGGTTCCGCAGCGAGTCGACATAGTCGTCGCCGGTGACGATGGGCTGGAAGCGCGACCAGCGGTCGGCGGCGCTTTCTTCGCGGGGATGGATGGGCATGTGCAGTCTCCCGATTTTGTCGATGTTCACGCATATCGCCGATGCGGCGGGTGAAGACAGGGCATGACAGGCGAGGAAAACTCACCATAATGCGCAGCCATCATGGCGACGATCGACGGCTATTATTTCGAGGTGTGCACCAAAGGGGCCGAGCGCGCGGGGCTGCGCGTCGACGATCTCGTCGCGGGGACGGGGCTGAACCCCGCGGATTTCGCGGTGCCCGGGTGGCGCGGGCCGGTCGAGGCGATGGCGCTGCTGGTGCGCCAGATCTGGGGCGCGCTGGGCGACGAATATATGGGCTATACCGAAAGATGCGTGCGGCCCGGAAGTTTCGCCTTTGCCTGCGAACTGGCGCTCGAGGGCGCGGATGTGGCCGACGGGCTCGCGCGCGCGGCGCGTTTCTATAATCTGCTGGGCGCCGGGATCGAGACGCGGATCGCGGCGACCCACGAAGGGCTGGCAGTCGATGTGCGTTTCGACCGGCCCGAGCTCGACCCCGACCATTATTTCAGCGAATTCTGGATGATCATCTGGCACCGGCTCGCCTGCTGGCTGGCGGGCGAGACGATCTCGCTGCTGGCCGCCGAGTTCGATTATCCGCGCCCCGACGCCTATTTCGAGGAGTTCAAATATCTCTTTCCCTGCCGCCACCGCTTCGGTGGCACGATCCGCCGGATCGTGATGGACGCGCATGCCCTCCACGCGCCGGTGCGGCGCAGCGCCGCCGAGCTGGAGGCGATGATCGCCGCGGCGCCGCTCGACATCATGACCATCCCCGCGAGCGACCTGAGCGTGGCGCGGCTGGTGCGGCAATATCTGACGCGCGGCCCCGACCTGACGCTGGACGAGCTGGCGCACGAGACCGGACTGTCGCCGCACAAATTGCGCCGCCTGCTGCGCGAGGAAGGCACGACGCTGGCGACAATCCGCGAGAATGTGCGGCGCGACAAGGCGATACGGATGCTGACGACGGGCAATGCGACCGTCGAGGCGATCGCCGAGATGCTCGGCTATGCCGAGGCGCGGTCGTTCACACGCGCCTTTCGCCAATGGACCGGACGGTCGCCCTCGGCCTGGCGCGCGGGCGCGGCGTAACCCCCTCCCCCTTCGGGCGCACCCGCTTTGACTTGTCGGGCCGCCGCCCTAAGTTCGCGCCGGGGACGGTGCGAAAGGACGAGTTCGGGTGGAATATTATTTCGACGACCGGCAGGCGCTGCACGCGCCGACGCGCGAATTGCACAATGGCGAATTCGTTGCCTATGCCGAAAATGTCGAACGGTCGCGCTCGATCGTCGCGGCGCTGCGCGACTGGCAACCGGTCCGCGATTTCGGCCGCGAGCCGCTGCTCGCGGTGCACGACGCCGATTATGTCGCCTTCCTCGAACGCGCTTATGACAGCTGGCTGGCCGCGGGGCGGACGGGCGATGCGATCGGTTACAGTTTTCCGGTGGTGCGGCGCCGGCCGCTGGCGTTCGATCGCATCGATGCCGAGATCGGCGCTTACAGCTTCGACGCCTCGACCCCGATCGCGGCGGGGACATGGAGTTCGGCCTATTGGTCGGCGCAATGCGCGCTGACCGCGCTCGACGCGCTGCGCGACGGCGCACTTCACGCCTTTGCGCTATGCCGCCCGCCGGGGCACCATGCCGGGCGCGACTATATGGGCGGCTATTGCTACCTCAACAGCGCCGCGATCGCGGCGCGTCAGGCGCAGGCGCTGGGGCTCGGCCCGGTCGCGATCCTCGACGTCGACTATCATCATGGCAATGGCACGCAGGACATCTTCTACGACGACGGCGACGTCTTCTTCGCGTCGATCCACGCCGATCCGGTGACCGACTATCCCTTTTACTGGGGCCATGCCGACGAGCGCGGCGAAGGCGCCGGCGAAGGCGCGACGCTGAACCTGCCGCTGCCGCGCGGCACCGACGGCGCAGCCTATCGCCCGGCACTCGATGCGGCGCTGGCGGCGGTTTCGGATTGGGGCGCCCGCTGCCTGATCGTCTCTTTCGGTGCCGACACCTTCAGCGGCGATCCGATTTCGAGCTTCAAGCTCGAACGCGGCGATTATGGCGAGATGGCGTCGGCGATATCGGGCCTGGGCTTGCCGACGCTGATCGTGATGGAGGGCGGCTATGCCGTCGGCGACCTGGGCGCCAATGTCGCGGCGTTTCTGGCGGGGTTCGACCGCTAGCGATCCTCCTCCCCGGCGAAGGCCCGGTATCGCGACTCTGTATCTCTTCGTCACCCCGGGCTTGCCCCGGGGTCCCGCTGATCGACGGTGCCAAGCGGGACCCCGGATCAAGTCCGGGGTGACGATTTCAGGAACGTCCACTCCCCACCCCGATTCCGGCCAATCAGCCCCGATCCAGACGGAATGACCACTAACGACCGCTAGCGGCGCTCCTCGCCCGCGATGGCGATGAGGATGCGGGTCGAGCAGAGCGCGCAGTCGAAGCTGCGCGCCGGGCCTTCGTCGATCGCGAGACAGCGCGGCAGCGCGTCGGCCCCGCGCAGCAGATTGGCGAGCAATTGTTCGTCCTCCGACAGGCCCGCCGTCCAGCCGACCGAAAGTCCGCGACCGAGCGCCTGTTCATAGAGGCCGAGCAGACTGTCGAAGGCGGCGGCGAGCATCGCGCCATGATCGCCCGCGAGCAGCGCGTGGAGCGGCGGCGCCGGGGCATCGCCCGCGTCGCGTGCGGTGCGCCAGCAGCGCGCGGCGGCGCTGACCAGATCGGCCCCGACCGGCGCGGCCGCCGCTTCGGTAATGACGATATGCTTCATGGCGGTGCCTTTCGCTCGGATGTCCCTTCCTATCATATTTGCGAACGATTCGCAATAAGGATTTGCTGCGCATAAGCTCGCGATTGCGTTGCGCAATATATTGGCATATCATATGCCAATATATTGGGAGGGGATTCGCTATGGGGGCCTATCGCAAAAGGGGCGGAATGACGGCGCTGGTCGCGGCGCTGTTGCTGGCGCCCGCACAGGCGGCCCCCGCGCCCAGCCCCTCTCCCACCCCGAAACATCCCAATATCGTCATCCTGCTCGCCGACGACTGGGGGTTCAGCGACGTGGGGTCGTTCGGCGCCGAGTTTGCGACGCCCAACATCGACGCGCTCGCCTATGCCGGCATGCGCTTTTCGAATTTCCATGTCGCGGGGTCGTGCTCGCCGACGCGCGCGATGCTGCAGACGGGGGTGATGAACCACCGCAACGGGCTCGGCAACATGCCCGAGACGATCCCCGACGCGCACCGCGGCCGGCCCGGGTACGACACGGTGATGAACCACCGCGTCGTGACGCTGGGCGACCTGTTCGGCGCCGCGGGGTATAACACCTATCTCACCGGCAAATGGCACCTCGGCAGCGATGCGACGCGCCTGCCCGAAGCGCGTGGCTATAATCGCGCCTTCAGCCTCGCCGACGCGGGCGCCGACAATTTCGAGCAGCGCCCGATCGAGGGCATGTACGACACCGCCGCCTGGACCGAGAATGGCAAGCCCGCGACGCTGCCGAAGAATTTCTATTCGTCGACCTTCGTCGTCCAGAAGATGATCGATTATATCGACGCCGACCGCGCGAGCGGCAAACCCTTCCTCGCGTCGATCAACTTCCTCGCCAATCATATCCCGGTGCAGGCACCCGACAGCGACATCGCGCGCTATGCGGCGCTTTACAAGGACGGCTGGACGAAGCTGCGCGAGGCGCGGGCGAAGCGCGCGGCGGCGCTGGGCATCGTGCCCGCGGGCGCGCCGATGGTGACGATGGCGACCACCCCCGACTGGGCGAAGCTCGACGTCGAGGAGCGCGCGGCGGCGGTGCGCGTGATGCAGGCCTATGCCGGCATGGCGACCGCGATGGACCGCGAGGTCGGGCGGCTCGTCGCGCATCTGAAGGCGATCGGCCAATATGAGAACACGATCTTCGTCTTCCTGTCGGACAATGGTGCCGAGCCGATCGATCCGTACAGCCGCACGCGCAACCGGCTGTTCCTCAACATGCAGTACGACACATCGACCGCGAACATCGGGCGGCGCGGCAGCTTTGCGGCGATCGGTCCGGGCTGGGCGAGCGCGGCTTCGTCACCGCTGGCGGGATACAAGTTCAGCGCGACCGAGGGCGGGCTGCGCGTGCCGCTGATTATGAGTTGGCCGGGCAATCCGAAGATCCGCGCCGGGGCGGTGAACGGCGGGCTGGCGCATGTTACCGACATCCTGCCGACGCTCGCCGAGCTGGCGGGGGTCGCGGACCATGGCGGCAGCTGGAAGGGCAAGGCGGTCGAGCCGGTCACCGGGCGCAGCCTCGTCCCCATGTTGGCGGGCGCGCCGGGCAGCGTCCATGGCGACGATCCGCTCGGCTATGAACTGTCGGGCAACAGCGCGCTGTTCCGCGGCGATTACAAGCTGGTGCGCAACCTGCCGCCGACCGGCGACGGGAGCTGGCGGCTGTACGATCTGAAGAATGATCCGGGCGAGACGAAGGATCTGGCGGCGGCGATGCCCGACCGCTTCGCCGCGATGATGGCCGATTACCGCGCCTATGCGAAGGCGAACGGCGTGCTCGACATGCCCGCGGGCTATACCGCCGACGAGCAGATCAACGCCTATGCATGGAAGCAGCAGGGCAGGAAGCGTGCGATCCAGGCCGGGCTGTGGCTGGGCGGCGGGGTCGCAGCGATTGCGGGGTTGCTGTGGTGGTGGCGACGGCGAAAGCGGCGGGCGCGGGGGTAGCGCGGGTAGCGGTTTGGTGTGGCGTCCGCTTTGGGGTGGAACTAAGACATTCCCCTCCCTTTTAGGGAGGGGCTAGGGGTGGGTAGCGAGCGAAGCGAGCAAGAAGGAAGAGCACCGCCTTCGGCGGTTACCCACCCCCTGCCCCTCCCTAAAAGGGAGGGGAGGATAAAGGGCCGCTATCGGTCGGTTGCTGCCGTTGCGCCGGCGCAGTGCGATGGGTCTGGTTATTTTTGTCTCACGCAAAGGCGCAAAGGCACAAAGAGGGAAAAGGACCTCACACAAAGACACAAAGAGGGCGGTCGAGCCGCCACACGCTGTGTGCTTCCCCGCGCGCGCAGCGCTTTACAAGGTCGCCTGCGGCGATGGGCACCGCCTACGGCGTGACCCGGCATCTTTGTGTCTTTGTGTGAAATCTTCTTCTTGGCGCCTTTGCGCCTTTGCGTGAAATATAGATCACCCATGCCGCAGGGCGAGCCCGAGGATTCCGTTCGAGATGACGATGCTCTAGATGTCGCCTTTCGGTCGTTAGCAGACCTTCATCATCCCGGGCTTGACCCGGGACCCGCCTTCCTTCTCGCGCCGTCGGATCAAAGACGAGGCAGGCCCCGGGTCGAGCCCGGGGTGACGGAATAGGGAATGTCGGTTCCCGACCGGGGGCGACCGCGATTATTCCCGACTACGCCGCCGGCGCCGGGCGGGCCGTGTCGATCAGGCGGAAACCGATATGGTCGGTACCCAAGGAGCGTTCCTGGAACTGGCGCGCGGCGGGGCGGTAGCGGGCGCAGTAATTGGCGGCGCAGAGGAAGCTGCCGCCCTTGATGACATTATTCTCGCCTCCGGCCTTCGCCGTCGTCCATTCCCAGACATTGCCGATCAGATCGTGGACGCCGTGGCTGTCGGCGGCAAAACAGGCGACGGGGGCGCGGCTGGTGAAGCCGTCGGTGCCCATGTCGCGCACCGGGAAGACGCCCTGGTAATAGTTCGCCTGCGGCTTGCCATCGACAATCGGAACATTGCGGTCGGCGCCGCCGGTCGCGGCGGCGAGTTCCCATTGCTCCTCGCTCGGCAGCGCCTTCCCCGCCCATTTGGCGTAGGCGAGCGCGTCGTCATAGGCGATCTGCACCACCGGTTCGCGGTCGCGCCCGGCGATCGCGGTGTCGGGGCCGGCGGGGTGGCGCCATTGTGCGCCCACCACCCAGCGCCACCAGTTCGGGTTGCCGTCGGTGGGCGCGGTGAACACCGCGCCGCCGGGGACGAGCATCTCGGGCGGCGCGCCGGGCAGTTTCGGGGGATCGCGTTCGGCGATCGTCTTGTAGCCCGTGGCGCGGACAAATTCGGCAAATTCGCCGTTGGTGACCTCGTGCGTCGCCATCCAGAAGCCCGCGACGGTGACCTGCTTTTCGGGCCCTTCCTCGGGCAGATGCGCGTCGGCGCCCATTGCGAAGGTCGCGCCGGGGATCCAGACATAGTCGGCCTTCGGCATCGCGGGGCATGTCGTCTTTGCCGCGACTGCGGGCGTCTCCTCGGGCTTGTCGGCGCAGGCGGCGAGCAGGCCGACGATGGCGAGCAGCATCGCGCGCTTCATGCGATCAGCGCCTCGACCATTTTTGCGACCACCGCGCCGGCTTCGTCGACAGTCAGCCCCTGATCGTGGCGCAGCGCGCGCCAGGTCTGGAACGAGAGCGTCACGCACAAGGCCTCGCGCGCGACGCGGTCGGCGAGCACTTCGTCGGGGAGCAGCCGGAACAGCAGGTCGCGTTCGAGCGCGACGACCTGGCCATATTGGCCCATCAGGAAGGGCGACTGGTAGCGTTTGATATTGGCCGCGAGGCGGAAGGGCAGCATCGTTTCGAAGACGCGGACGCGGCGCGCGGCGATGTCGCGTATGTCGTCGCGCCAGTCCTTGCCCGTATAGGGCGCGCTGACGATCGGCATCACGCGCTCGGCGATGGTTTCGGACATTTCGCGGTAGAGCGTGTCCATGTCGTCGAATTGGCGGAACACGGTGCGCAGGCCGACCCCCGCCTCCTCGGCGACGCGTGCCGCGCTGGGCGACAGGTCGCCGCGGTCGATGAGGTCGAGCATCGCGGCGACGATGCGCGCGCGGCTCGACCGGCTGCGCTCGCGGCGTCCGTCGACGCGCGGTGCCGGTTCGGCCTCGATCTTCGCTTTTGCCCTGGCTGCCATTTGTCCCCGCTGGCCCAGCTTGGCGCCGGGGTCAATGCGATCTTGCGCGCGATGCGATATAATGACACAAATAGTGCCATAATATCGACCAGAATCGAAAACGGGTGGGGCTATGAAGAAAAGATGGGTGGCGCTCGGCGTGCTCGCACTGCTCGGTGCGGGGGGATATTGGGCTTATAAAGCGAATACATACCGCCTGCCCGGGCTGATTTCGGACTGGCGCGACCCCGTGCAGCCGAACCGGCCGGTGACGTGGGAGGCGGGATCCGCGACCGCGCCCGCGCTTCCGCCCGGGGGCAAGCGGCCGCCGAACATCATCCTGATCGTCGCCGACGACCTCGGCTTCAACGACATCAGCCTCAACGGCGGCGGGGTCGCGGGCGGGATCGTCAAGACGCCGAACATCGACGCGCTCGCGCGCGAGGGGATGAATTTCACCACCGCCTATGCCGCCAACGCGACCTGTTCGCCGTCGCGCGCGGCGATGATGACGGGGCGCTACCCGACGCGCTTCGGTTTCGAATTTACCGCGGTGCCGGTGCAGTTCGCCGAGAATATGGCGCATGGCGACGGGATCGGACCGCTGAACACGATCTTTCACAAGGACCTGATCACCCCCGACGTGCCCGACTATCCCGACATGGGGGTGCCCGGCAGCGAGGTGACGATCGCCGAGGCGGTGAAGGCGGCGGGGTACCACACGCTGCACATCGGCAAATGGCATTTGGGAGAAGCCCCTGCCCTGCAACCGCACGCGCAGGGGTTCGACGAGAGCCTAGCGGTGCTCGGCGGTGCGGCGATGTTCCTGCCCGAGGACGATCCCGACGTCGTCAACGCCAAGCTGCCATGGGACCGCATCGACCGTTTCCTGTGGGCGAACCTGCGCCACGCGGTGAGCTTCAACGGCGGCCAGCGTTTCCACCCGAAGGGCCATATGACCGACTATTTCGCCGCCGAAGCGACGCGGGCGATCGAGGCGAACCGCAACCGGCCCTTCTTCCTGTATCTCGCGTTCAACGCGCCGCACACGCCGCTGCAGGCGACGCGCGAGGAGTATGACCGGCTGCCGCAGATCAAGGACGAGAAGACGCGCGTCTATGGCGCGATGATCGCGCAGCTCGACCGGCGGATCGGCGACGTGATGGCGAAGCTCAAGGAACTCGGCATCGATGACAACACACTGGTGATCTTCACCAGCGACAATGGCGGCGCCTGGTACACCGGGATCGACCGGTTGAACGCGCCCTATCGCGGGTGGAAGGCGACCTTCTTCGAGGGCGGCATCCGCACCCCCTTCTTCATGCGCTGGCCGGGGGTGATCGCGGCGGGATCGACGCGCGCCGACCCGACGGGGCATCTCGACATCTTCTCGACCATCGCCGCCGCCGCGGGCGCCAAGCTGCCGGCGGGCCGGCAGATCGACAGCGAGGATATATTGGCGGGTCCCGCGAAGCGGCCGGCGATGTTCTGGCGGTCGGGCGACTATCGCGCGGTGCGCGCGGGCGACTGGAAGTTGCAGGTGACCAAGCGGCCGGCAAAGGCGCGCCTCTATAATCTCGCGCTCGACCCCACCGAGCAGACCGACCTGTCGGCACGCGAGCCGCAGCGCGTCGCGCAGCTCACCGCGATGATCGAGGCGCAGAACAAGGGCATGGCGAAGCCGATCTGGCCGGGGCTGATCGAGGGGCCGGTGCGCATCGACGTGCCGCTCAATGCGCCGTGGAAGGACGGGCAGGACTATGTCTATTGGACCAACTGAGGCCGCACTGCGGCGCCCCTCGCCCACCGGCTGATTTTGGTTTAGCATGGCCCCGCGACGCGGCCGGGCAGAGCCGCAACGCGGGAGACAGTGCATGACCGCCGAGCTCGTCGAGACGATCCAGTCGACCATCCAGCCGAACGATCATCCCTATATGCAGGGCGCCTGGCGGCCGACGTTCAACGAATGGAATGCGATCTTCGCCAATGGCGATGCCGAGGTGATCGGCACGATCCCCGACGACATCGACGGCGTCTATGTGCGCACCGGCGAGAACCAGGTCCATGAGCCGATCGGGCGCTATCACCCCTTCGACGGCGACGGGTTCATCCACGCGATATCGTTCAAGGACGGGCGCGCGAGCTATCGCAGCCGTTTCGTGCGGACCAAGGGGTTCGAGGCCGAGAAGGAAGCGGGCCGATCGCTATGGGCGGGGCTGATGGAGCCGCCGCACAAATCGACGCGCCACGGCTGGGGCGCGCAGGAGTGGCTGAAGGACAGTTCGTCGACCGACGTCGCGATCCATGCGGGCAAGATCATCTCGACCTTCTACCAGTGCGGCGAGGCCTATCGGCTCGATCCCTTCACGCTCGAACAGCATGGCACCGAAAGCTGGGTGCCGCTCGACGGCATTTCGGCGCATTGCAAGGTCGACCCCGCGACCGGCGAGCTGCTGTTCTTCAATTACTCGAAGCACGCGCCCTTCATGCATTATGGCGTCGTCGGCGCGGACAACAGGCTCAAACATTATATCCCGGTGCCGCTGCCCGGCCCGCGCTTGCCGCACGACATGGCCTTCACCGAAAATTACGCGATCCTCAACGACATGCCGCTCTATTGGAGCCCCGAACTGCTCGAAAAGCGGCTGCATGTGGTGCAATTCCATCCCGATGAAAAGACGCGCTTCGCGATCATCCCGCGCCATGGCCAGCCCGAGGATATCCGCTGGTTCGAGGCCGAGCCGACCTACACGCTGCACTGGCTGAACGCGTGGGAGGAAGGCGACGAGATCATCCTCGACGGCTATTATCAGGAAGAGCCGATGCCGAAGTCGCGGCCTGACGCGCCCGCGGGCTATGAGCGGATGATGGCCTATCTCGACCAGGATCTGATCCAGCCGCGGCTCCACCGCTGGCGCTTCAACCTGGTGACCGGCGCAACGACCGAGGAACGGCTCGACGACCGCAACCTCGAATTCGGGATGCTCAACCAGCGGCATGCTGGGCGGCGCTATCGTTATGCCTATAGCGCGATCCCCGAGCCGGGCTGGTTCCTGTTTCGCGGGCTGGTGAAGCACGACCTCGAGGCGCGGACGAGCGAGGACTATGAATTCGGCCCCGGCCACTTCGGCAGCGAGGCGCCCTTCGCGCCGCGCATCGGTGCCACACGGGAGGACGACGGCTATCTCGTCTCCTTCGTCGCCGACCTCGAGGCCGACCGCTCCGAATGCGTGCTGATCGACGCCAGGGATATCGCGGCGGGCCCGGTGTGCCGGATCATCCTGCCCGAGCGCATCTGCGCCGGCACGCACAGCGTCTGGGCGAACGGCGACGATATCGGCATGGGACCGAACGGCATCTTGGCGGCCTGACCCGCGCGCCGTCGCGCGCAACCCCGTTGAATCGCCGCGCATTTCGCCCTAGCCCCCGGGATCATATCCAGAGGAGGCGGTCATCGACATCAATCGGGCACAGGAAGAATTGCGCGCAGCCTATCAGGGCGGCGCGCCCGGGGTTTTGATTTCGGGGCTGGCGTGGCTGATCGCCGACGCGGCCTGGTATGTGATGGACGGCTTTATCGCCTTCCTCGTGCTGCTCGTCGGCGGCATGCTGATCTTTCCGCTGTCGCTGCTCGTCGCGCGGCTGTTCCGCGCGCCGCGCATGTCGAAGGGTAATGCGCTGAACAAGCTGGCGATCGAGGCGACGATCCCGCTCTTCGCCGGGCTGCTGATCGCGTTCGTGCTTGCGCCCCGTGCGCCCGAATTCGCCTTTGCAGCGCTCGCGATCGTCATCGGCGCGCGCTATTTCGCCTTTGCGACACTCTATCGCGAGCGCGTCTATTGGTTGCTCGGCGGCGCACTCTTTCTGATCGGCACCGGCTTTGCGGTGCAGGCGGGCGCGCTGCCGGTGCATGTGACGCTGGCGGTGGGCGCCGCCGAACTGCTGTTCGGGGCGCTGCTGTTCACCCGGTGGAATGCGGCGTTGATGGAGCCCGTCGCAGCCTAGGCGGCGGGACGCCTCGCATAATAGCCGAACGCCGCAATCACGGCATAACAAGCGGCGGGCAGCAGCATCGCCGTCGCAAGGCTGCCACTGGCATCCGCGATCGCGCCGGTCACCAGCGGCACCACGGCGCCGCCAAAGATCGCGACGTTGATGATGCCCGATCCGTCGGCGGCGCGGGTGCCGAGCTTTTCACAGGCAAGGCTGAAGATCGTCGGGAACATGATCGAGTTCATCAGCCCGATCGCCAACAAGCTGTAACCCGACACGACGCCGGTCGTATTCGTGGAAATCAGGATCAGCGTAATCGCGCCGAGCGCCACAAAAGCAAGCAGCTTGCCGGGGCTGAGCACGCGCATCAGCGCCGAGCCGATGAAGCGGCCGACCATCGCCCCACCCCAATAGAAGCCGATCAGCTTGCCTGCGGCCTGTTCCTCCAGCCCCATCACGCCGGGCTGCATCAGATAGCTGACAATCAGCGAGCCGATCGAAACCTCTGCCCCGACATAGAGGAAGATGCACAGCGCCCCGAAGCTGAAACGCGTGCGAGTTAGCAGGTCATTGTCATAGAGCCAGATCACCGGCGCGAGCAGGATCAGCAAAAGGCCGACCGTCGGATAGCCTTGGGTCGCAATCACAACGCCGCCAACGATCAGTGCCAGACCGGCGGCATAGCGCGGGGTCCGGACCAGTTCGCCGCCGGCCATGCTTTCGGCGTCATGCGGCAATTTGTTGCGGAAGGCCCACACGATTGCCGCGACGACGACCAGCGCGATCGCGATGCCCAGATAGCCGTGCATGATCGCCTTGCTCTCGGCGACGCGATAGGCGTCGAGTTCGGCACCGGACAGTTGATCTGCGGTTACCGCAGCAAGGCTGCCGAGAATAAGCATCGACCCGACGATGGGAAAGACGGTCGTACCAAGCGAATTGAACGCCTGCGCGAAGGTCAGGCGACTGTGCGCGGTCTCCGGCTTGCCGAGCAGAGAGATCAGAGGGTTGGCGACCACCTGAACGATAACGACGCCGCTTGCGAGTACGAACAGCGCCACGAGGAACAACTCGTACACCGCATTCTGCGAGGCCGGGATGAATAGAAGGCAGCCGACCATCATCGTCAGCAGCCCCGCCACGGCACCGCGCATATAGCCGATCTTCTTGACCAGCTTCGCGCCGGGGATGCCGATTACCAGATAGGCGGTGAAGAAGCAGAACTGCACCAGCATCGCCTGGGTGTAGTTCAGCGTGAACAGCTCTTTCAGCTTCGGGATGATGACATCGTTGAGGCTGGTGATGCCGCCGAAGATGAAAAAGAGGCCCATGACGAACAGGCGCAGCTCGGGCGCATCGACATGCCCGCCCCCGCCTTCTCTCGTCACCGGGTCGTTGCTCGACGCTGTGTCCGGCACCAATGCCATGTTTCTCTCCCCGACCTTCGTTATTTATCGCTTGGTGTCGTCATTTCGCCTTTGGCGGGCAAGGCAGATTTTCGCCCACCGCCTGCACATTCGTATGCAGCAAGGTGGCGGCGAAACCCTTGTCGGCGCTGAGGCTGAGCGCATAGTCGAGCTTGGTCAGATTGGCGCCCGCATCGGCAAAGCAGCGCAGCGGGATGCGGAACGAGCTGACCTGACCCTTGGGCGCGGCCTTGACCCAGTCCGAAATGTCGAACGCCTGCCCGCCCATCGCGAGCGTGACGGGGCCGGTGCCGGGCGCATCGACGCGCCATTCGACGCGCAGCGCGAAGCTGTTGTTGAGCTGGCGCGTCAGGTCGGCATAGGGGCCCGAGAGGTGGAAGGCCGCGGGGCCGGTCCAGACGAAGCTCTTGCCGTCCTCCTGCGCCTTCACATCGACCGAGCGCACCGCGATCAGCCCGCCGGGGCTCGACACCGGGGCGGATTCGACGGGGCGCGATCCGCCCGCGTCGGTGACGGTGAGCACCCATGGCGCGCGTGCGCGGCCGCCGGCGAAATAGGTTTCGACATTGAGCGCGGCGGCGACGTCGATGCCCATCTCTTCGGACAGCGGACCGACCGGCTTGCTCTCGCCATATTTGAGGCCGTAGCCGGTGGCGAAGAGCGGCTTTTCGACCGGCGAGCGCGCGTCGGCGGGCCAGGCGAAGGGCAGCGTCCCGGTGAAGGGGCGCGCCGTCTTGCCGTTCTTGCCCGCGACGAGCACGTCGGCGACGCCCGCGCCCTGCGACCCCGGAAGCCAGCCGGCGACAAAGGCGTCGGCGGCGTTGATTTCGGGGCTGGTGAACATCGGGCGGCCCGACAGGAACAGCGCGACGACCGGGATGCCCGCGGCCTTCAGCTTCTTGAGCGTCGCGAGGTCGGTCGCATCGCTCGGCTGGTAATCGAGCGTCGGCACGTCGCCCTGAAACTCGGCATAAGGCGCCTCGCCAAAGACGACGATCGCAACGTCGGGCTTTTCCTTGTAGACGCCGCCTTCGGACAGCGTCGCGACGCCGCCCGCCTCGCGCACCGCCTTGTCGAGCCCCTCCCAGATCGTCTGGCCGTTGGGGAAGTCGGCGCGGGTGACGTCGGTGCCCTGCCAGCTGATCGTCCAGCCGCCCGACTGCATCGCCATGCTGTCGGCGCCGGGTCCGGTGACGAGGACGCGGGCGCCCGCCTTGATCGGCAGGACATTGCCTTCGTTCTTGATGAGGACGAGCGATTTCGCCACCGCCTCGCGCGCGACCGCCAGATGTGCGGGCGCGCCGACCACCGCGAAATCGCCGCGGCCGCCATGATCGGCGTCGAACAATCCGAGCTTGAACTTCACGCGCAGGATACGGCGCACCGCGTCGTCGAGGCGCGCCGCGGATATGGTGCCGTCCTTCGCCTGCTTGACCGTGGTTTCGTAGAGGCCCTTCCAGCTGTCGGGTGCCATGAACATGTCGAGCCCGGCGTTGATCGACTGCGGGCAATCGGTGACGCTGCAGCCCGCGACCTGGCCATGGCCGTTCCAGTCGCCGACGACGAAGCCGTCGAAGCCCATCTTTTTCTTGAGCGCGTCGGTGAGCAGCCCCTGGTTGCCGTGATGCTTGATCCCCTGCCAGCTCGAGAAGCTGGCCATGACGGTGAGCGTGCCGGCGTCGATCGCGGCGGGATAGCCCATCGCGTGTTTGGCGATCAGTTCGGCCTCGTCGACCTTGGCATCGCCCTGGTCGCGGCCGCCGTCGGTGCCGCCGTCGGCGAGGAAATGCTTGGCGGTCGCGGCGACATGCGTCTTGCCGACGACCTTGCCGGCGACGAGTTGGCCCTGCAGCCCGACGACCATCGCCTTGGCATAGTCGGCGACGAGTTTGGGATCGGCGGCATAGCCTTCGTAGCTGCGGCCCCAGCGCAGATCCTGCGGCACCGCGAGCGTCGGGGCGAAGGTCCATTCGATGCCGCTGCCCGCGATCTCGGCGGCGGTGACCGCGCCAATGCGCTGGACCAGTTCGGGATCGTGCGCCGCGCCGAGCCCGATATTGTGCGGGAACAGCGTCGCGCTAGGGATATTGTTATGGCCGTGGACGGCGTCGACCCCGAAGATGATCGGGATCGCGACGCCGTTCGCCTGCGGCCTCAGCGACACGGCGCGGAATTCGCCGACGAGCTTCGCCCAGTCGGCGGCGCTCGATCGCTCATTGCCATTGGGGCCGCTGTTGCCCCCGGCGAGGATTGAGCCGAGCGGATAGGTTTCGAGATCCTTGGGCGTGATCGTGCTGATATCGCCCTGGACAAGCTGGCCGACCTTCTGCTCGATCGTCATTTTCGCGAGCAGCGCGTCGATGCGCTTTTCGGTCGCCGCGTCGGTGATCGCCGCCGGGCTTTTCGCCGCGGGCCAAAGCTCGGGATGAACCTTCGCGCTACCGGTGTCGGCGGACTGCGAAGCCGCCGTGGTGGCGGTGCCCGCCAGCAAAAGCGCCGTCGTCATGGCAAGTGCGGAACGCCGCATCGTTTCTCCCATCCCTCTTTGTACGAACCATCATGTGAACGTTATCAACACCTCCTCTCGCATAGCATGTGAATGAAATCAAGCGTCCGTTTGATTGCGCTGTCAGCGCAGCCGCGGCATCGTGGCGAGGAGCAGCACGGCGATGCTCGCCAGCGCGGCGAGCAGCAGGAACAGCGCGTCGAAACCGAAGCCCGGGACCAGCGAGATGGTGAGCCAAGGCATGATCAGCGACGGCACGGTGTTGGTGAGGTTGAACAGCCCGAGGTCGCGGCCGCGCCGCTCGGGGCGGCGCAGCACGCGCAAGGTCTGGCCGCTGTGGAGCGACAGGAAGATCGTCGCCGCGACGCCGAAGACGACATAGCTGAGCTTCGCCGCGAGCAGCGTTTCGGACAGCGCCATCGCGGCGAGGCCGAAGGTGAGGACGCCCGCGCAGATCACCAGCGGCAGGATCGGGCGGCCGCTGCGGTCGGCCCAGCGCCCCGCGAGCAGCGCCAGCGGCACCGCGATGGTGAGGACGAGGCTGAACAGCCGCGCGGTTTCGCTGTCGGTGATCGCGGGTTCGATCGAGCGGAACCAGAAGAAGAGATAGGCGAAGAGCGCCGCCTCGGCGATCTGGACGAGCAGGCGCGCGCTCCACATGCGCGCGATGGTCGAGGCGGGGGGGTGTTCGCTATCGACGGGGTCGGCGGCGACCGGCGCGCTCAGTTCGGGAAAGGGGCGCGGCCGGCCGAGCAGCAGCACGGGCAGCACCGCGCCGGCGACGAGCAATGCGACGAGCACAAGGCGACCGTCGGCATCGGCGAGACCCGGAATGGTGACGAAGGCGCAGGACAGCGCGCCGAGCGCGGGCGAGAAGGCGAGCAGCCCGCCGAGCAGCCCCTTTTGTCCGTCGGGCACGCAGTCGCCCGCCCAGGCCGCGAGCGGCGCGAGCATCATGTTGAGCGCGAGTTGCCAGGCGATAATGATCGCGATCAGCGACGGCACGTCGCTCGCCAGCGGCACGGCGAGCAGCAACGCGATGGTGAGCAGCAGCCCCGCGACCACCCAGCCGCGCCGGCTCCCCGTGCGGTCGCTGAGCCAGCCGAAGAGCACGCCGCCGCTGCTCGCCGCGATCGCGCCGAAGAAGGTCACATAACCCAGCGCCTGAATGTCGTTCGCGCCCGCGAGCGCGGTCATCCGCACCGGCAGCAATATGGTCAGAAAGGGCACATAGGCGATCGCGCCGCCCGCCCAGGCGAGCGCGTAGAGCAGGAGGAAACCGAACGACTGGCGCTGCGGCGCAGCCGCGTCAGCCATGGCGCGGCGGCGGCGCGGTCGAGCCGCGCTCGATCAGGCTGCCGTTCACGACGGTGGGGGCATGCGGCCGGGGTTCGCCGCGCTGCGCGGCGATGATGAGTTCGACCGCGCGCGACACCGTCGCGGCGATCGGCTGGTCGACCGCGGTCAGCCCCGGCGGGGTGAAGCGGACGATCGGGGTGTTGTCGAAGCTGACCAGCGACAGATCGCGCGGCACATCGAGGCCAAGTTCGCGCGCGACGGCGAGCGTCGCGAGCGACATCTGGTCGTTGCTGGCGATGATCGCGGTCGGGCGGTCGGCGAGCGCGAGCAGTTGGTGCGCGGCGAGCGCACCCGAAGCGGCGCTGAAATCGCCCTCGGCGAGCAGGTCGTCGGTCGGCAGCCCCGCCGCCGCCATCTCGGCGCGCCAGCCGTCGATGCGCCAGTGGCTGAGGTCATATTCGACCGAGCCCGAGATGAAGCCGATGCGTTTGTGGCCAAGGTCGACGAGATGCCGCGTCGCGAGCGCCGCCGAGCCTTCGTCGTCCATCGTCAGCGCGATGCCGGCGTCGCCGCCGTGCGAGCCGATGCGGGCGAAGGGGATTTTCTGCTGGTGGAGCAGCGCGACGATTAACGGATTGTCCGAGTGCGGCGGGGTCAGGATCACCCCGTCGGGCTGGAGCGCGGCGATGATCGCGCGCAGTTCGCGCTCGACATGGTCGTGGTGGGTATCGACCAGTTCGAAGATCATCCGGTAACCGAGCTCGGCGCATTTGAGCATGCCGCCGAACAGCATCTGGTCGACCCAGTCGGTGCCCTCGCGCGCGTGCCAGTCGGCGATGGTGCGCTCGCGGTCGTTGATCGCGAGGATGAGGTAGGAGCGCGATCCGCTCATCCGCTGCGCCGCGATCGAGGGGACATAGCCCAGCTTGTCGATCGACGCCTGGACGCGCTCCTTCATCTCTGGGCGCACATTGGGTTCGTCGTTGATGACGCGGCTTACCGTCTGCAGCGACACCCCCGCGTCGGCAGCCACATGCTTGATCGTCACCGACTGCCGCCGACGCCCCATTATTCCCCCATATTCCAGTAACGCGCCCTGCTAGCGGCTTCATGGGACCCGATGCAAGCCATCACGCCGCCTGCGGCACCGACGCGCCGCAATAGCGCGCGACATAGGCATGATGGTCGGGCAGTTTCGCCACGGTGTCGCGGACATTGTCGCGAATGCCGCCAAGGAAGCGCGCGAGTTCCTCGTCGCCGAGCTTGGTCGCGATCGGGTGATGGCTCTGCGGTTCGATCCCCTGCCCCATCATCACCTGGACCCAGCTGTTCTCGGCGAACAATTCCTCGTTGCGGCGGAAGACGCGGCCGGTTTCGCGGAACAGTTCGATCTTCTGTTCGAGGCTGTCGGGGATCGGCATGTCGGCGCACTGGCGCCAGAAGGCGCTGTCGCGCCGCTCGGTGGCCTTATAATGGAGGATCAGGAAGTCGCGGATCTGCAGATTATCCTGCATCTGCTGGTCGTTATATTCGGCGATGTCGCGTTCGCTGACCTTGCCGAGCGGCAGCATGCGGATGAAGCGCAGCACCGCGCGCTGGATCAGATGGATGCTCGTCGATTCGAGCGGTTCCATAAAGCCGCTCGACAGCCCGACCGCGACGCAGTTGCGATACCATTGGCGGCGGCGCACCCCGGTGGTGAAGCGCAGGAAATTGGGCTCGGTCAGCGCCTCGCCCTCGATATTGCCGAGCAACCGCTCGAGCGCGGCGTCGCGATCGAGGTAGCGGCTGCAATAGACGAGGCCGTTGCCGGTGCGGTGCTGGAGCGGGATGCGCCATTGCCAGCCGGCGTCATGCGCCATCGCACGCGTATAGGGCGCCGGCGGGCGGACATTCGGGGTCTGGAGCGCGATCGCGCTGTCGCACGGCAGCCAGTGAGTCCAGTCGTCGAAGCCGGCGTGAAGCGCGCCCTCCATCAGCAGCGCGCGAAAGCCGGTGCAGTCGAGGAAGAGATCGCCTTCGACCCGCCGGTCGCCGTCGAGGACGAGCGCGGCGATGTCGCCGCTTTCCCCGTCGAGTTCGACGCGCGCGATCTTGCCCTCGATCCGCTTCGTGCCGTCGGCCTCGGCCATCTGGCGCAGGAAGCGGGCGTAGAGGCCGGAGTCGAGCTGATAGGCATAATTGATGCCTTCGTTGGGCAGATGCGCGAACTTGCCCTCCATCGCGGCGACAAGTTCCATGCAATAATCGTCATAGCTCTGCTCGTGCCCGCGCGTCCGGCCGTGGAGCCAGAAATGCTGGAATCCCGCCGACCAGTGATCCTTGCCGGTCAGGCCGAAGCTGTGGAAATAACGGTGGCCCGGCTCCTTCCAATTGTCGAAGAGGATGCCGAGCTTGAAGGTCGCCTGCGTCGCGCGCATGAAATCGGCCTCGTTGATCCCGAGCAGCCGGTTGTAGTTGACGAGCGGCGGGATGGTGCTTTCGCCGACGCCGATCGTGCCGATCGCTTCGGACTCGACGAGCGTCAGATCGACCGCTGCGCCCATGGTGCGCGCGATCGCCGCGGCCGCCATCCAGCCGGCGGTGCCGCCGCCCGCGATGACGATGCGCTGTTTCTTGTCGGTCATCGGCTGAGGCTCCTCAGGAGAAAGGCGCGGAGGCGCCCGGCGCTTTCGGGGGTGAGCGGCGCGAGGATGCTGCGCGCGGCTTCGGGAATATGGTCGGCGACGCTGCCGTCGTTTTCGAACACATAATGGTCGAACAAGGCGCGCCAGATCGCCTTGTCGGCGTCGGACAGGTCGCGGATCGCGAGGATCGCGTGGTTCAGCGCTTCCTGCGGCTGGCCGAGGAAGGCCGGGGTGCTGCGCCACCAGTAATTGACGAGGATGTTGAAGGGTTCGAGCCCCTCGACATGATGCCACCACATCGACGGGATGAAGAGCGCGTCGCCGGGATCCAGCTCGACCGTCATCGCATGTCCCATCGCCTCGACGAAGCGCGGAAAAGCCGCGAGGTCGGGGGCGTCGAAATCGACCATGCTGACCGCGCGCCCCGCCGGGGTGTTGTCGATCGGGCCGAGATAGAGGTTCGCGAACTGATCGGGCGGGAAGAGCGTGAAGCGGCGGCGGCCGGCGGCGCAGCAGGCGAGATTGTCGGGAAAATCATTATGCGCGGCGATGCGCGTCCTGGTGCCGATCCAGATGCTCTTCAGCGGGTTGCGGTCGCCGAGGTCGATCGGGTTGGCGGTGTCGAGCCCGTCGAAATGCGCCGGGATGTCGATCGAGGCGAGATAGACGGTACGCGCCTCGCCGCGTTCCTCGGCGGTGTCGATACCCGCGAAAATGTCGGGCAGCTTGCCGGTCCCCGAGCGGAAGTTCATCGCCATGTCGGCGTCGTAGAAGAGCCGCCCGTCGTGCCCCGGCGCGCCGATCGACACCGCAAAGGGCCGGTCGCGCGCATGGTCGAGCAGATGCTGGCGCGCTGCGCGCGCCGAGCGCTGCGCCGCCTGCACCAGCGGCCAGTCGGCGACGAGGCCGCGCAGGACAAAGGGCTCGCGCGCGCCGGTCAGCAACGCGTCGAGCCCTGCCCCCTTATCCCGGTCGCGCTCAGGTACGCGCGCGAGGCGGTCGTAGATCGCGCCGTCGCGTTCAGCCATGGCCGAGCCTGCGGTTCTTGCGCTCGATCAGCGGCGCGAGCTGCGACAGCGAGGCGAGCGCCATGAAGATCGGCATCAGATGGCCGGCGGCGTGAAGCTTGCCGGCGGTCTCGGCATCGAGCGCCTGCAATTTCGCCTCGTCGATGATGTGGAAGCCCACGAGCGAATTGACCGAGCCATCGTCGAGCGTGACTTCGAGCGTGAAGGGTTCGAGCAGGTCATGGTCGCGCAGCGCGGCGAAAAAGGCGCTGCTCGCACGGTACCCCTCGTCGAGGGCGCCGAGCTTGGCGGCGATATCCTCCAGATAGGGCGTCGCCTGGCCATCGGCGTCGAACAGGCGCACGCCTTCGCCGCCCGCCGCGATACGCGCGTGATCGAGGTCGATATGCACCTGCGCCGGTCCCTCGCCGCTGGCCGGGCGGCCGACGAGGAAGGGCTGGATCGCCGCCGACAGCGGGCGATAGCGCGCGTCCCAGCGCGCGTCGTCTAGATAGAGATTTTCGCCGGGTTCGAAGCCGAACAGCGCCATCGCGATGAAATTGTCCTGCCCCGTCTCGCGGCGGAAGAGGATCGGATAATGCGCCTGGACCTGACGAAACTCGCTCGGCACGGTCAGCGTCGCCATCACCGCGTCGCCGAGGTCGGCGCCCGCGTCGGTGCGGACGCGCAGGTCGCGGTGGCTGTTGGTATCGAGCGCGGCGTGGCGGGTCATTCGGGGTCCTTCATTCGGCCGCCGTCGCGGCGGCCCCGGTGAGTGCGTCGAGATAGTCGCGGTTGGTCGGCAGCGCCGAGGCGAGCGAGCGGGCGCGCTGGCGCTGTTCGGCGAGCGCCGCGCGCGCACGGTCGCTGGCAGCGGGTCCGGGCGGGAGCGGATAGCCCATGCCATAGAGGATATATTGGTGGCTCGCGGCCGAGAAAATCTCGTCGACCTGCGGGAAATCCCATGCCGACGGCGGCTGGTCGCGCCACAGCTCAAGCATCGCAGCGAGCCGCGGCGGCACCGACGCCGGATCGCGCTGCGCCAGCCAATAGGGTTCGGTGCGCCGGCTCAGCACATAGTGGAGCTTCAGAAATTCGACGATGCGATCCCAGCGATAGCGGAACAGCGTGTTGAAACGGTCGGCGTGGATCGGCATTGCGGCGGCGCTGGCGGGGAAATTGTCGACCAGCGCGTCGAGCGACAATTCGATGAGCACGATCGCCGAGGCCTCGAGCGGCTCGATGAAGCCCGCCGACAGGCCGATGGCAAGGCAATTGCCCTGCCAGAAGCGCGCGCGGTGGCCGGTCGGGAAGCTCAGCCGGCGGACAGGCACGTCCGGCGCATCGGGCAGGACGCGCGCGATATAGGCGCGCAGCGTCGTCTCGGCCGCATCGTCGTCGACGAAACGGCTGGCATAGACGCAGCCGATGCCGCGGCGCCCCGGCAGACCGATGTCCCAAATCCAGCCCGCCGCATGCGCGGTCGAGACCGTCTGCGACGCGATCGGGCTGCCCTCGGCCACGGGGACCTGCGCAGCGAGCGCGCGGTCGTTGAACAGGGTGTCGCTGCGGTCGATCCAGGGGACGCCGAGTTCGCCGCCGATCAGCAGCGCGGCATGGCCGGTGCAGTCGATGAAAAGGTCGCCTGCGATCTCGCCATTCTCGCGCGTGACCACCGCGGCGATGCCATCGCCGTCGCCGCGCCGCACCCCGGTGACATGGTCGGCGATGTGCCGGACGCCGAGCAGGCGCGTGGCATGATCGCGGAGCAGCGCCGCGAATTTGCCGGCGTCGAGGTGATAGGCATAGTTCGCAGCACCCTGATAATCGGGCATCGCCCGCTGGCGCGGCGCGAGGTCGAGGTCGCAGACCGAGCCTTGCGCGGTCATCGCGGCGGCGAAGGAGCGACCGGGCTCCACCGCCTGCCACGCCGCGAGCAGGTCGCGCATCGGCAGCGCGGGCGGCGAGGTGAAGGGATGGAGATAGCGGTCGTCCGCCGCACCGCTGACCCAGAAGTCGAAGCGCGAGCCCTGTTTGAACGAACCGTCGCAGGCGGCGAGGAATTCGCCCTCGGCGATGCCGATCGCGGCGAGCGTCGCGCGCATCGTCGGCCAGGTCCCCTCGCCCACGCCGATCGTCGGAATGTCGGGCGCCTCGACCAATGTCACCGCGAGCGCAGGCCGCGCCGCGGCGAGGCGCGCGGCCGCAAGCCAGCCGGCGGTGCCGCCGCCAACAATGACCACCCTCTCCACTGCGCTTGCCATTGGGAACGTTCCTAAGCCACTCGCCCGCCCGCGTCACGCAAAAGAGCCGCGCCTCGGATGGAAGCGCGGCTCTCTCGCCAGGAAGACTTCGCGCGCGCCCTCCTAGAAGGAGAAGCGGACGCCTGCCGCGTAGCGGGCAAAGCCCGGCTGCACGAAGGTGACATTGTTGCTGCTACGCAGATGCCCGCGGCGCCCCTCGCCCGTCAGGTTGATCGCCTCGACGAAACCGGTGAGGCCGGGCATGAACTCGTAGCTCGCACTGGCGTCGATCTGCCAATATTTCTCGATATAGGTCGGGTTCGGCCCCGATCCCTGGAGGAATTCATCGCGCCAGTTCCAGGCCACGCGAGCCTGAAGCCCGTTCTTGTCATAATAGGCGACCGCGTTGGCGCTGTCGCTGAGGCCGGTCAGCGCGAACTGCGGCACCGACGAAGGCTGGGTGTTGTCATAGGTCGCGCTGCCGTTGACGATCGTATAGTTCAGGATCACGCCGAAGCCCGTATCCCAGAAGCTGTGCTGCAGCGCGAACTCCCACCCGTTGAGCGACGCGGTCTGGTCGCTGTTGATCGGGGTCGAAATCTGGAAATTCAGCGCCGGATCGCCCGGAATGCTGTTGATCGTGCCGACATAGGTGCCCGGCCCGCCCCCGGTAATCGTCACCGAGTTGGGGAAGTTGGCGAAGATATATTGGCGGATCTGCGACACGGTCGCATTCTGACCGAGCGCCGCGAGCGCGGCATTCCAGCGCGGCCCACCCACGGGCGTGGTCAGCCCGAACGCCTCCGTATCGATGCGGGTCGACGAGATGAAGTTGCTGACATTCTTGTGGAAATAGCCTGCCGAAATATAGCTGCCCGGCGCATAATACCACTCGGCAGACAGGTCGATATTCTTCGACTTGTATGGGACGAGGCCGGGGTTGCCCTGCGCGCCGGTGCCGCCGCCGACGCGGAACAGCGTGTCGAGCGTGCGCCCGCCCTGCAGGCTGGCATAGTCGGACCGGGTGATCGTGTGGCTGTACGACGCGCGCAGCTTCACATTGTCGATCGGCGAGAAGTCGAAGTCGAACGCCGGCAGCCAGTTGTTGTACGACCCCTTGAAGCGGGTGAAGTCGCTTTCGCCCGAGTAGATGATGTTGAATTCATTGTCGCCAACCCAGCGGGTGCCGGTCGGGACCGGAACCAGCGCGGCCGAGGACACGTCGGTCACTTCATAGCGGACGCCGGCGACGAAATGCGCCGGGTTCTGGAACAGGTCGAACTTGGTCGCCACCTGCAGATAAGGCGCCAGCGTGCGTTCGCTGATACGGCGGTCGGTGTTGTAGGCGGCGATGCAGGTGCCGGGAACTGCGGCCGACCCCGTCTGCGGATCGCTGCACACGTCGTACAGACCCTCGATCAGGTCGACCATGCGCTCGTAATCGAACTTGTAGAAGCTCTGGATCATCCCCGGCTGCGCGAGGCCCGGGAATTTGTCGGGCAGCGTTTCGAGCGTGAAGATGTCGTCGGGAATGTCCGAAGCCGGCCCCGCGCCGCCCCAGGTGTCGTTCTGGATCGTCCCGAACGCCGAGCGGACCTTGTTGTCGACATAGGACACGCCGAAGTCGATGCTGTCGAGGAAGCCGCCTTCATGGTCATAGGTGCCGCGGAGCTGGACCTGATCGATCCGGTCGCGGAAATAGGCGGCGCGGAAGGCGTTGCCGGTCGACTGGATCAGCGCCGCGTTCAGCGGATCGATCCCCGGATGCATGTTGTAGGAGAGGACCGGCAGGTCGTTCTCGAAATTGATCGTCTGGTTGGCGACGCCGAAGATCGCATTGCCGACCGAGGTGCTCGACCCGAAATTGTTCACCGGCTTCACGGTCGCGGTCGAACGGTGGAAATCCAGTTCCATCGTTACGCCGCCGGGACCATCCCAGCGCAGGTTGCCGCCCAGCGACTTGTTCTCGGCGCGGTTCTCGGTCAGCGAGCCGCTGTACGACAGATCCTTGCCGCCGTTGAGCGCGGTAGTGCTCGGCGGAGCGGGCGGCGCCGGGAAGGCTTCGGAATAGAAGATCGGTCCGGCAACCGGGCCATCGGTCCACGAGCTCGTGGTATTTTCATGGTTGAACCAGATGCCGACATTGCTGTTGCGCGTTTCGACGGTGTTGCGCGAATAGGTATAGTCGATCGTCGCGGTCAGGCTGTCGATCGGACGGAATTGCAGCACTGCCTGGCCGTTGATGCGCTCGCGGTTGACGTCGTTGAGGTCGTAGGAGGCGTTCTGCGGCACCTGATAGACGTCGGTCGCGTCGGGGCGGTTGGTGATGCGCGCGGCGCCCGGGGTGCCCGGCTGTGCCAGCGAACCCCAGTTGTTTTCCGACCCGAGATAGCCATCGCGCCAGCCGACATTCGCCGAATTGGTGCTCGACTTGCGCTTCTGGTACGACCCGATGAGCAGGACGCCGATGGTATCGTCGGCAAAAGTCGTGCTGAAGATGCCCGACACTTCGGGGGTGACCGGATTGCCGTTGTTGCGCGACGAATCATAGACCGCCTTGGCCGAGATGCTGCCGTGCATGCCCGGCTTGTCGAGCGGGCGCGGCGAGCGGATGTTGATCGTCGAGCCGATGCCGCCCGATTCGATCGTCGCGCGGCCGCTCTTGTAGACTTCGACCGCCGCCACGCCTTCGGAGGCGAGGTTGGCGAAGTCGAACGAACGCGACGCGGGCGCGCTGCCGCCGTCGCCGATGAAGGCGGTCGGCATCTGCCGGCCATTCAGCGTGACGAGGTTGAATTCGGGACCGAAACCGCGGACGGTTACGAGCGACCCTTCGCCGTTCGAGCGATCGATCGACACGCCGGTGATACGCTGGAGCGATTCGGCGAGGTTGGTGTCGGGGAATTTGCCGATGTCTTCGGCGGAGATCGCGTCGACGACGCCCTGCGCATCGCGCTTGATGTCGGCGGCCGCCGAGAGGCTGGCCCGGATGCCCGTGACGACGATTTCATCGCCGTCGACGGCGCTGTCTTCGGCCGGCGCTTCCTGCGCCATCGCGACCTGTGCCATGCTCATCAGCGCCACCGCCGACGTGCCGGCCAGAATCTTCGCGAGCCAAAGCTTATGCGGAGCCTGCATCCCTGTTCCCTCCCGTTTAGTCGCTCATTTTCGGCGACATTTCTCCAATGTGAACGTTATCTAAATGAGAACGTTCTCATTGTCAACGCGGGTCGTCGTTGCATTCCTATGCAATCGATAGGGAAATTGCAGCAGCGAACCGGCGGGCCCGATCGGGCACCGCCGGTTCGAGGAAAAAAGATCAGAGCGCGGGGTAGCTGAGCCCGTAATAGCCATAGACGGTGCGGCCATATTCGTCGGTATATTCGGGGGTGTCGTCGCGGCCATAGCGCGGCGCGGCGGTCACCTGTTCCTTGCTGATGTCGACGACATAACCGCCCTTTGCGGTGTCATAGTTCAGCATGTCCCACGGGATCGGGTAATGATCGCTGCCGAGGCCGAAGATACCGCCGAACTGAAGCACAGCATAGTCCGCCTTGCCCGAATATTTGTCGATCATGACATTGGCGATGGTGCCGAGCTTTTCGTCCTGCGGATTATAGACCGCAGTCCCTTCGACCTTGTCGGAGGAAATGAGGCGGTTGGTTTCGGTGCGTTCGAGGGTGTCGGCCATGATGCGTCTCCTTTGCGGGCGGAGGCGGATCGCGGGACGGGAGTCGGCCAGCGCCGCCCCCTTGCCTGTCCAACGGCGCGCGGCAGGCGGAGTTGCTCCGCTCACCGCAAAGCATGGCCAGCTCGAAGCTTAACGGCTCCAGCGCGCGAAGATCGCGGTCGGGAGCAGCAGCCCCCGCGCCTCTTCGCGCACCGCCAGTTCGCCGCATTCGACCTTGCCCGGCAGGTCGGCAAACAGCTGGCCGAGCAATTCACCGATCGCCAGCGCCGACATACGCACCGCATAGACGGTGAGGAACAGCGCGCGGCTGTCGGCGTCGAGCAGCTGGCGGCAGTCGGCGAGCAAGGGTGCCAGCCCCTCCTCGATCTGCCAGCGTTCATTGTTCGGCCCGCGCCCGAACTTCGGCGGGTCGAGCAGGATCGCGTCGTAGCGCTTCTCGCGCCGCACCTCGCGCGCGGTGAACTTGCCCGCGTCGTCGACGATCCAGCGCACCGGCTTGTCGGCCATGCCCGCCAGCGCGGCATTTTCGCGCGCCTGCGACACCGACTTTTTCGACGCATCGACATGCGTCACCGTCGCGCCCGCGGCGGCGAGCGCCTGGCTGCCGACGCCCGTGTAGCCGAACAGGTTGAGGAAGGCGGGGTCGGGCTTGTCGGCGACCTGATCGCGCAGCCAGTCCCACACCGGCGCCATGTCGGGGAAGAAACCGAGGTGGCGGAACGGCGTGCATTGCGCGGTGAAGCGCGTCTCGCGCCAGCCGAGCGGCCAGCCTTCCTGCGGCACGGGCTTGTTGTAATACCAGCGGCCGCCACCATCGTCGTCCGACGCGGGGATGAATTCGCCGTCGGCGGCGTCCCACACGTCCTGCGACAGCGCGGGCGCCCACATCGCCTGCGGTTCGGGGCGAATGAAGCGGAAGCGGCCGTAGCGTTCGAGCTTGCGCCCGCCCCCGCTGTCGACCAGCCCATAATCGTCCCACGCCTCGCCGACGAGGGTGACGAGCGGGAGCAGGTCAGCCACGCGCGGCTTCCGCAAGCACGAAGGCCTTTACCGCATCATAGTCGCCGGGCAGCCTGGTATAGCGTTCCTCGCGCTCGAACAGATTGCCGAGCCGCGCGGGCAGCGCCGGGCGCACGCCGGTGGCGCGCTCGACCGCCTCGCGGAACTTCGCCGGGTGCGCGGTCGCGAGCGTGACGACGGGAATGTCGGCGTCGAGATCGATCTGGCGCGCCGCGGCGAGTCCGACCGCGCTGTGCGGGTCGATCAGCTGGCCGCCCTTTTCCTGCGCCCAGCGCAGCGCCAACGACATCGAGTCGCCGTCGATGCTGGCGCTCGAGAAGAGGTCGCGCGCTCCGCCGAGCATGTCGGCGGGGATCGTCATCGCGCGGTTCTTGTCGAACTCGCCCATCATCGCGGTGATCGCAGCGCCGTCACGGCCCGACAGGTCGAAGAGCAGCCGTTCGAAATTGCTGCTAACCTGGATATCCATGCTCGGCGTCGCGGTCGGGGTGACGGTGCCGGCGCTATAGTCGCCGCTGGTCAAGGCGCGGTGGAGGATGTCGTTGACGTTGGTCGCGACGAGGAGGCGCGCGATGGGGAGGCCCATGCGCGAGGCGACATAGCCCGCAAAGACATCGCCGAAATTGCCGGTCGGGACGCTGAACGCGACCGGGCGGTCGGGGCCGCCGAGGCGGACCGCGGCGTAGAAATAATAGACGACCTGCGCCATCAGCCGCGCCCAGTTGATGCTGTTCACCGCCGACAGCGTCACCTTGCCGCGCGCTTCCTCATCGCCGAACAGCCGCTTCACCATCGCCTGCGCATCGTCGAAGCTGCCGTCGATCGCGATATTATGGACGTTGGGGGCGAGCACCGTCGTCATCTGGCGGCGCTGGACGTCGCTGACCCGGCCTTCGGGATGGAGCATGAAGATCTGGATATGCTCGCGCCCGGCGACCGCCTCGATCGCCGCCGAGCCGGTATCGCCCGAGGTCGCGCCGACGATGGTGATGTTCGTATCGCCGCCGCTAAGGAATTTCTCGAAGAGCTGGCCGAGCAGTTGCAGCGCGACATCCTTGAACGCCAGGGTCGGGCCGTGGAACAGTTCGAGCAGCCAGTGGCGATGGTCGAGCTGAACGAGCGGGGTTACCGCATCGTGGCTGAAGCGGCCGTAGGCGGCCTTGCACAGGCCGCGCAGTTCATCCTCGGACAGCACGCCCGCGACGAAGGGAGTCATCACCCGCACCGCAGTTTCGACATAGTCGAGCCCCGCTAGCGCACGGATATCGTCCTGGCTCAGCGTGGGCCAGGTCGCGGGGACATAGAGGCCGCCGTCGCTGGCAAGGCCCGCGAGCGTGGCGGCACGAAAGTCGAGGGTCGGCGCGGAGCCGCGGGTGCTGATATATTCCATGGCGGCCCAGCGCCTAGCGGTGTCCGGTCAAGCCCGCAAGCGGCGGCGCACCGCAAGGATGTAGATCACTGATGCGGCCAGTGCGAAGAGGAACCATTGCCCGGCATAAGCGAGGTGATTGTTCGGGGTATCGGCCGCCGAGGGCACCGCGCTGGGGCGGAGCCCCGGTGCCGGGACATCGGCCACCAGCATCGCGCGCGCGGGCACCGCCTTGCCGGTCAGGCGTTCGATCAGGGTCGGCTGTTCGGGACCCGGAACGATCGTGCCCGCGACGATACCGCCGGTCCATTTGGGCGGGCTGAAGTCGTCGGCGGTGCCGACATCGACGAGCACCCCCGGCCCCTCGGCGCCGGTGCGGCAGTCGGCGACCATGCGGATGCCGGTCTTCCCCGCGCGGTCGGTGCCGCTGCGCTGGTCCCAGCGCACGGGTTCGAGGCAGGTCACGCTGCTCTTGCGATAGAGCATCGCGTCGGGAACGGGCGGCAGCTTGGGGTAGGCGACGGTCGCCGACATCGCGCTGTTGCGCTGGTAGAGCGCGATCAGCGCTTCCTTGTCGTCCTTGCGCTGGAGTTGCCAGACGCCGAGCGCGATCATCGTCGCGACCGCGGCGATGACGAGGATCGTCGGGATGACCGGCCAGCCGCGCGCGGGCGTTGTGGCGGCCGGGCTTGCGGGCTTTGCGGGTTCGTCAGTCATGCGATGTCTCCACCCGTCCCTCGGCCGCCTGCCGTTGATGCTCGCTCGCCAGCAGCGCCGCCTTGGCGATGCGCAGGCCAAAGATCACCGCCGCCATCGTCAGCGGCACCCAGAGGATGACATGCACCCACATCGGCGGCGCGACGGCGAAGTCGAACAGGATCGCGGCGACGGTGAGCAGCGCGCCGATGATGAGGGTCAGGAAGGCGGCGGGGCCGTCGCCGACATTATAGCGCGCCGCCTCAAACCCGCAGGACGGGCAGCGGGCGCGGAAATGGGCGACGCCCTCGAACAGCCCCTTCGCCCCGCATTCGGGACAGAGGCCAAAAAGGGCAGCGCGCCAGACCGGCGGCTGCCCCTTTTGATGCTGGACGTCTGGCGTCACTTAGTGCGCGGCGATCGGCGCGCCCCAGCCGCCCCATACATAGACGATGATGAAGAGGAACAGCCACACGACGTCGACGAAGTGCCAGTACCAGGCGGCGGCTTCGAACCCGAAATGCTGGGTCGGGGTGAAGTGGCCCTTGTAGCTGCGGACGAGGCAGACGATCAGGAAGATCGTGCCGACGAGGACGTGGAAGCCGTGAAAGCCGGTCGCCATGTAGAAGGCCGAGCTATAGTTGCTCTGGCCGAAGGCGAAGGGCGCGACGCTATATTCATAGGCCTGGATCGCCGAGAAGATCACGCCGAGGATGATCGTCGCCCACAGGCCCTTTTTCAGGCCTTCGCGGTCGCCGTGGATCAGCGCATGGTGCGCCCAGGTGATCGTGGTGCCCGAGCAGAGCAGGATCAGCGTGTTGAGCAAGGGCAGCGAGAAGGCGTCCATGACCTCGAGGCCCTTCGGCGGCCACTGGGTGATCGCCGCCGCGCCGTCCTGCCCGAACAGCGACGAAACCGCGCCCTCGGCATATTCGATCGGCACCGGGAACAGCGAGAAGTCGAACCAGGCCCAGAACCAGCCGACGAAGAACATGACTTCCGAGGCGATGAACAGGATCATGCCATAACGCAGGTGGAGCTGGACGACCGGGGTATGGTCGCCGGCATGCGCCTCGTTGATGACGTCCGACCACCAGCTGAAGAAGGTGGCGATGACGCCCATGAAGCCGAGGCCGAGCACCCATTTGCCGATGCCGCCGAAATAATCGGCGTGCATGGCCATCACGAGGCCGAAGAACATCACCAGCGCGGCGACCGAGCCGATCAGCGGCCAGACGCTGGGATTTACGAGGTGATAGTCATGATGTTTGGCACCGGACATGGCGTTTTTCCCGTTTTTAGCAGCCCCAGCATCGCGATTCCCCATCGCCCGCCGGTCTTGTTAAGACTCTTGATCGCGGCCTTAGCTGGCCTTTTTGCCCTCGTCTACTGGCTCCACGGGGTGGAAGGTGTAGCTGAGGGTGATTTCCTGGATATCGCGCGCATCGGGGTCGTCCATGATCTTGGGATCGACGAAGAACAGCACCGGCATGCGCACCTGTTGCCCCGCTTCGAGCTTTTGCTCGGTGAAGCAGAAGCACTGGATTTTCGTGAAATATTTGCCCGCGGCGTCGGGAGTGACGTTGAAGCTGGCGGTCCCGGCCACGGCGTGCGGCGAATTATTCTGGGCAATGAAGATCGCCATGTCGCGCGCGCCGATGCTGACCGTGTCGGTCGGATGTTCGGGATAGAATTTCCACGGCAGTTTCGGCGAAACATTGGCGTCGAAGCGGACCGAGATCGTCTGGCTCAGCACCTGCGGTACTTCGGCGGCGGCGGCCGGGTCGTAACGCTGCGTCGTGCCGCCGAAACCGGTCACGCGGCAGAAGAGATTGTAGAGCGGCACCGCCGCGAACCCCAGCCCGACCATCGAAATCGCGAGCAGGCCCGCAAGGCTGGCGGTCTTCGCGTTCGGCGACATCCGCGCGATCATTTGAGCACCGTCAGCTTGGCGATGGTGATGAAGAAAAAGAGGATCGCGAGCCCGCCGAGGAGCAGCGCCATCAGATTGGCGCGCGCGCGCTGGCGGCGGCGATATTCGGCCTCATCAAAAGGTTCAGGGTCGAAAGGTTCGGGGGTGTCGTTCACAGGTTCGGTCATAGCGGCCACCAATGGTCGACGACAACCGCGCCGAACAGGATGAAAAGATAGGCGATCGAATAGGCGAAGAGGCGCTTTTCGGGTTGCATCGCGTCGCCCTCGATAGTCGAGCGGGTGCCGACCTGCACCGACAGGATGACGAACAGCGCCGACAGCAGCACCGCGGTCCAGCCATAGATGGCGCCGGTATAGCCGAGCGGCCAGGGCGCGATCGCGGCGGCGGCCATGATCAGCGCATAGACGAGGATCTGGCGCCGCGTCGATTTCTCGCCCGCAACGACGGGCATCATCGGGATGCCGGCGGCGGCATAGTCCGAGCGCACGAACAGCGCGAGCGCCCAGAAATGCGGCGGCGTCCACAGGAAGATCAGCAGGAACAGCAGCACCGGCAGCGGCGCGATGCTGCCCGTCGCGGCGACCCAGCCGATCAGCGGCGGAAAGGCGCCGGCGGCGCCGCCGATGACGATATTCTGCGGCGTCCGCGGCTTGAGCCACATCGTGTAGACGAAGACATAGAAGAGGATCGAGGCGAGCAGCAGCAACGCCGCCTGCCAGTTCGATGCGAAGAGCATCAGGAAGACCGAGAAGGCCGCGAGCCCGACCCCGAACTGCAGCGCGGTCTGCGGGTCGAGCCGTCCGGCGGGCAGCGGGCGCCCGGCGGTGCGCTTCATCTTGGCGTCGATGCCCGCCTCATACCATTGGTTGAGCGCGCCCGAGGCCCCTGCCCCCAGCGCGATCGCGAGGATCGACGAGAAAGCGAGGACGGGATGGACCGTCCCCGGCGCCGCGAGCAGACCGCACAGCGCGGTGAACACGACGAGCGACATCACGCGCGGCTTGGTCAGCGCGAACAGGTCGCGCCAGTCGGCGGGAAGCGACGTTTCGCCGTGGGTCAGGCTCTGCGCCATGATAACTCCAGGCCCGAGGGCAACGCCCCCTGCCGGATGTCAGCAGGGGGCGTGTGCAATCAGGCGATACGCGGCAGTTCGTTGAACTGGTGGAACGGCGGCGGGCTCGACAGCGTCCATTCGAGCGTCGTCGCGCCTTCGCCCCACGGATTGTCGGCGGCCTTCTTGCCCGCGAACAGCGACCAGCCGATGTTCACGAAGAAGAAGATCATGCCCACGGCCATGATGACATAGCCGAGCGACGAGATGTGGTGCCAGTAAGCATAGGCTTCCGCATAGTCGGGGTAACGGCGCGGCATGCCCTGCTGGCCCAGGAAATGCTGGGGGAAGAACATGACGTTCACGCCGATGAAGAAGACCCAGAAATGCAGCTGGCCGAGGACTTCGCTGTACATCCGGCCCGACATCTTCGGGAACCAGTAATAGAAGCCGGCGAAGAGCGAGAAGACCGCGCCCAGCGACAGCACATAGTGGAAGTGCGCGACGACATAATAGGTGTCGTGCAGGTTGGTATCGACCCCGCCGTTCGCGAGCACGACGCCGGTGACGCCGCCCACGGTGAACATGAAGATGAAGCCGAGCGACCACACCATCGGGGTCTTGAAGCTCAGCGAGCCGCCCCACATCGTGGCGATCCAGCTGAAGATCTTGATGCCCGTCGGGACCGCGATGACCATCGTTGCGGCGGTGAAGTACATCTTAAGGTTCACGCTCATGCCGACGGTGAACATGTGGTGCGCCCACACGATGAAACCGACGACGCCGATCGCGACCATGGCATAGGCCATGCCGAGATAGCCGAAGACCGGCTTGCGGCTGAAGGTCGAGATGATCTGGCTGACGATGCCGAAGCCCGGCAGGATCATGATGTACACTTCGGGGTGGCCGAAGAACCAGAAGAGATGCTGGTAGAGCACCGGATCGCCGCCGCCGGTGGCGTCGTAGAAGGTGGTGCCGAAGTTGCGGTCGGTCAGCAGCATGGTGATCGCGGCAGCGAGAACCGGCAGCGCGAGCAGCAGCAGGAAGGCGGTGACGAGCACCGACCACACGAACAGCGGCATCTTGTGCAGGGTCATGCCCGGCGCGCGCATGTTGAAGATGGTGGTGATGAAGTTGATCGCACCGAGGATCGACGCCGCACCCGCAAGGTGGAGCGAGAAGATCGCCATGTCGACCGCCGGCCCGGGCGACCCGCTGGTCGACAGCGGGGCATAGACCGTCCAGCCGGTACCCGCGCCGAGCCCGTTGCCGCCCGAGACGAAGCTCGACCCGACGAGCATGACGAACGCGACGGCGGTGAGCCAGAAGGACACGTTGTTCATCCGCGGGAAGGCCATGTCGGGCGCGCCGATCATCAGCGGCACGAACCAGTTGCCGAAACCGCCGATCATTGCGGGCATGACCATGAAGAACACCATGATCAGGCCGTGCGCCGTGATCAGGACGTTCCACATATGCTTGCCCTGCGTCTCGGTCGCCGCGGGATCGAGCCACTGGGCCCAGCCGACGAGATACTGGATGCCGGGTTCGGCGAGTTCGAGGCGCATCATGCCCGAAATCGCACCGCCGACGATGCCGGCAATGATCGCGAAGATCAGATAGAGGGTGCCGATGTCCTTGTGGTTCGTCGACATGAACCAGCGGACGAAGAAGCCCGGGGTGTCGTGGTCATGGTCGTCATGCGCATGATCGGCATGGCCATGGGCGGTTGCAGTCATATCGGTCATCTGTCGGACCCCTTGTTATTTCTTAGCAGCCGGAGCGGCGGCGGCGGGAGCCGCCGCGGCCGGTGCGGCTTCGGTCGTGGCGGCCGGCGCAGCAGCCGGAGTGGCGGCGGGCGCGGCTGCCGGGGCAGCGGCAGCAGGAGCCGGCGCGGCTGCAGCGGGCGCCGCAACCACCGGACCGGCCGGGTTGCCGCCCTTCGAGCGGACCCAGGCTTCCCATTTGTCGACCGGCAGCACTTCGACCGCGATCGGCATATAGCCATGGTCGACGCCGCAAAGCTCCGAGCACTGGCCGTAATAAAGGCCGACCTTGGTAGCGGTGAACGTCGTTTCGTTGGCACGGCCCGGGACCGCGTCCATCTTGGTCCAGAAGGCCGGAACCGCGAAGCTGTGGATCACGTCGGCACCGGTGATGATGAGCTTCACCTGGCGGCCGACGGGAACGACCATGCGGTTGTCGACGGCAAGGTGATAGGGTTCGCCAGCCGCTTCGGCCTGTTCCTTGGTCAGGATCTTCGACACATATTCGGCGATGCCCTGGTCGGGATAGGCGTATCCCCAATACCACTGATACCCCGTGACCTTGATCGTCAGCGCTTCCTTCTTCGGCGGCTCATATTGCGCGGCGAGCAGGCGGATCGACGGGACGGCGATCAGCGCGAGGATGAGCACCGGGATCGCGGTCCAGATGATTTCGATGAAGGTGTTGTGCGTCGTCTTCGACGGCACCGGGTTCGCCGCGGCGCGGTAGCGCGCCACGACCCACAGCAACAGGCCGAGAACGAAGAGCGTGATCACGGTAATCACCGGCAGCAGGATATAATGGTTAAATTCATAAGCCTGATCGCCGATCGGCGTGACCTGCGGCTGGAAGTTGATGCCCGCGTCGACCGGCTGGCCGACGCCCGGGGTCGGCTTCATCGGGACATAGGTCGCGTCGCCGGCCGGAACCGCCGCCGTGGTCGCCGCGGCCGGAGCCGGAGCAGCGGCCGTCGCAGCCGCCGCGTCAGCGGGAGCCGGATTCGCCGCAGCCGTCGCCGCGGGGGCTGCGGCAGGTGCCGCCGCCGCCGGTGCCGTCGCCTGACCGGCGCTGATCGCGCCAAGCGACAAAACCGCCGCGATTACAAGGGTTTTCAAGCTCTTCATAAGGATAGTGCCGCCCGTTGCCTGTTGTTCTTATCGATGCTTCATCCCCGCCGCATGGATACCGGACATGCGTCGCGGCAGCCGTCGGGCGGGCTGAATCTCGCGGGCGCTATAGACCCGCTTGCCGCTTGCCTCAAGCATCTCTAACACTATTTTGCGGCTGGCAAATTCGCCCGGCCAAAACCCCGTCGTTCCCGAGGGGCGACATCCTGAAAAAAAGATCCATTCTCCCATGACCGACGAAGAAATCCTGGCCGAATTCCGCGCCGCCGACGCCCTGCTGCAGGGGCATTTCCTGCTCTCTTCGGGGCGCCACAGCGAATATTATCTCCAGTGCGCGCGCGTGCTGATGGACACCGAGCGCGCCGGACGGCTTGCGATCGCCCTCGCCGCCAAACTGCCGCGCGACCTGAAGCAGGCGATCGACGTCGTCGTGTCGCCCGCGATGGGCGGCGTCATCATCGGCCATGAAATGGGCCGCGCGCTGGGCAAGCCCGCGATCTTCGTCGAGCGCCCGACGGGCACCTTCGAACTGCGCCGCGGATTCACCATCGCCCCGGGCGCGAAAGTGCTGATGGTCGAGGATGTCGTGACCACCGGCCTGTCGTCGCGCGAAGCGATGGCGTGCGTCGAGGCGGCGGGCGGCGAAGTCGTCGCCGAAGCCGCGCTGGTCGACCGCTCGGCCGGCAGCAACATCGACCTCGGCGTCCCTTTCTACCCGCTCGTTGCGATCAACTTCCCGACCTATGCCGAGGATGAGCTGCCCCCCGAACTGGCGGCGACCAAGGCAATCAAACCCGGGAGCCGCGCGAATTGAGCCTTGAGCGGTCTGGCGGGCGCCTGCGCCTCGGGGTCAATATCGACCATGTCGCGACGATCCGGAACGCGCGCGGCGGCGAACATCCCGATCCGGTGCGCGCGGCCGAGATCGTCGCCGCGGTCGGCGGCGACGGGATCACAGCGCATCTGCGCGAGGACCGGCGCCATATCCGCGACGACGACCTCGCCCGCATCCAGGCTGCGACCGACCTGCCGCTCAATCTCGAAATGGCGGCGACCGAGGAAATGCTGGCGATCGCGCTGCGCCATATGCCGCATGCCGCGTGCATCGTCCCTGAAAAGCGCGAGGAGCGCACCACCGAGGGCGGGCTCGACGCCGCGGGGCAGCATAATCACCTTGCCCCGATCGTCGCGCGGCTGAACGATGCGGGAATCCGCGTCAGCCTGTTCATCGAACCCGATGCGCGCCAGATCGAGGCCGCGATGCGGCTGCGCGCGCCGGTCGTCGAATTCCACACCGGGCGTTATGCGCATGTCGAGGGCGAAGAACGGGCCGCCGAGCTGCGCCGCATCGCCGACGCCGCGGCGCTCGCGTGGAAAAACGGCATCGAGCCGCACGCCGGGCACGGCCTGACCTATGACAATGTCGTACCGATCGCGGCGATCCCGCAACTCGCCGAGCTCAACATCGGCCATTATCTGATCGGCGAGGCGATCTTTACCGGGCTCGAGGATGCGGTCCGCCGCATGCGCGAGTTGATGGACGCGGCGCGGTAGATGCGCCCGGGCGCGCGCATGCTATTGTTCAGCGCGATCCTGCTCGCGTCCTCCCCCGCGCAAGCGCGGTCACTGGCGGTGCCGCCACCCTTTCTGGGCGTGTCCACCTTGCAATATATGTGCGACGAAAAGTTCGAGCAGTCCGCCGACCCCGCCTCACGCAAGACCGCCGGCGAATGCCGGGGCTATGTCCGGGCGGTCGTCGATCGCTATTTCGCCACCGAACTCAAGCTGAAAGAGGGCCAGATCATGCCGGCATGCGACTGGAGCGGGGCCACCGACCTGCTGATCGCCGATGTTCGGGAAAGCGTGAACGGGCCGATCCGGTACAGCTCGCAATCCCCCGCCGAGGCGTGGTTGCGCGACCTGCTGAATAAAAGATGCGAGGTCTGAGCTATGATCATCGGCCTCGGCTCCGACCTTTGTAATATAGAGCGTATCCAGAATTCGCTCGACCGTTTCGGCGAGCGCTTCGAAAAGCGCGTGTTCACCGACGTCGAGCGCGCCAAGGCGGCGCGGCGACCGTTCACCCGCGCGGGCACCTATGCCAAGCGCTTTGCCGCCAAGGAGGCTTTTTCGAAGGCCGTCGGTACGGGGTTCAAGCGCGGCGTGTTCATGAAGGACATCGGCGTCGTCAACGCCCCCTCTGGCGCGCCGACGCTGGCGCTGACCGGCGGCGCGGCCGAACGGCTCGCGGCGATGATCCCCGCGGGGCATAGCGCCCATATCCACCTGACACTGACCGACGACCATCCCTGGGCGCAGGCATTCGTCATCATAGAGGCAATCAAGGACTGACATGGCCAAGGACAAGACGAAGGGCGGAGCCAAGGAAGAGAGCTGGGGCAAGTTCCTCCGCGATATCGCGGTGATCCTGCTGCTGGTGCTCGGCATCCACAGCTTCATCGCCAAGCCCTTTTATATCCCGTCCGATTCGATGATGCCCGGGCTGCTCAGCGGCGACCGGCTGCTCGTCAGCAAATATCCCTATGGCTGGTCCTATGCCTCGGTCAGCTTTCACCTCGCGCCGAAATTCGCGGGCCGCATCTTTGCGCGCCTGCCCGAGCGCGGCGATATCGTCGTGCTCGAACATCCCGGCGACCGCACCGACTATATCAAACGCGTGATCGGCCTGCCCGGCGACACGATCGAGGTGCGCGGCGGCGTGCTCATTATCAACGGTACGCCGGTGAAGCGCGAGCAGCAGCCCAATCTGGTCATCCCGGTCGACGCCAACACCCCGTCGCGGGGCGAAGCCGGCGGCAGCGCGCTCGACATTTTCGCCAAACAGGATGCGCAGGGTCGCATGGTGCTGGAAATCCCGGTCATTCGCGAAACATTGCCCGGCGGCGCGACCTTCGACACGATCGACATGGGCGAGCGCCCCAGCGCCGACGAATATGGCCCGTATACCGTCCCGGCGGACCATGTCTTCCTGATGGGCGACAACCGCGACGGCAGCGCCGACAGCCGTTTCCCCATCGCCGAACTCGGCCTCGGCGGCGCGGTCCCCTTCGACTCGATCGCGGGACGCGCCGAGATTATCACCTTTTCGACCGACGGCACCGCCCAATGGTATAATCCGCTGAGCTGGTTCCAGGCCTTGCGATCGGGCCGTGCGGGAACCGACCTGACGCCCGAACGTAAGGGCAGCTAACACCGCAGAGGGGAGCGAGGCGCATGGCGGAGACCGACGCAAAAGCGAGGGCGAGCGCCGAGGCGCCGGGTCCGACCGAGATTCGCAGCGACCTGGTCCGCACCGAATTGCTGAAGGCCGGCGTTTGGCTCGGGCTCGCGCTGGTCATCGGCGCGTGCATCATCCTGATCCAGCCGATCCTGCTGATTTTTGCCGGTATCGTGATGGCGGCAATGCTCGACGGGGGTACGCGGCTGCTCGGCCGGGTGCTGCCGATCGGGCGCGGCTGGCGGCTGCTGATCGTGTGCCTGTCGCTTGTTGCCTTCCTCGTATGGACGGTGATGTTCGCAGGCTCGCAAATCGCCGACCAGGCCGCCACGCTGCAGACCGTCGTGATGGGACAGGTCGAGCGCATCGCCGCCTGGGCCAGCCAGCATGGCATGGGCAATATGCAGATCGACACCAAGACGATCGCCGAGAATCTGGCGGGGACGGTCGGCCGGGTGACCGCAGCGGTCGGGTCGGTGCTCGGCGGGCTGACCAGCCTGGTGATGATCGTCGTGCTCGGCATCTTCATCGCGATCGAACCGCGGCTGTATGAACGCGGCGTCGCGTGGATGCTGCCGATGAAAGCCCGAGAGAATTTTTACATCGTCACCGCGCGTATGGGCTTCACGCTGCGCCGGCTGATGGCGGGGCGCCTGCTCGGCATGCTGGTCGAGGGGATCGGCACCTGGCTCGCCTGCCTCGCCTTCGGGGTTCCGATGGCGGCGCTGATGGGGCTGCTCACCGGCCTCCTCGCCTTCATCCCCAATATCGGCGCGATCGTGTCGGGCGTGCTGCTCGTGCTCGTCGGCTTTTCGGCGGGGACCGATACCGGGCTCGCCGCAATCGCGATCTATTTCATCGTCCAGACCGTCGACGGTTATCTGATCGTGCCGATGGTGGCCAAGCAGACCGTCGACCTCGCCCCTGCCCTCGTCCTCGGCGCGCAGATATTGCTCGGCGCGTTGCTCGGCATCATGGGACTGGCGCTCGCCGACCCGATCGTCGCGATGATCAAGGTCGCGCTCGAACGCGAGGCCGAGCGCAACGCACGGGCGCAGGGGAAGCGGAAGGCCGCGGGGTAAGGCAGGGTTCGGGCGAGAGCTCTGCCGTCGAGTGATCCGCTGATCATCCCTTCCGCTCGCGGGAGGGGCAGCGAGACTTGGGCGCCCCGCGCCCTAGTCGCAGCGGGGAGGGTTTTGGCAACGCAACAGGCGCTCCCCCGCCCCCTCCCGCAAGCGGGAGGGGAGAGCAACGACCGCCCCCCCGCGCCCCAAATCCGACAAACAAAAACGGCGGCAGGATCACCTGCCGCCGTCTTGAATGCCCGATAGGCTTTATCCCGATCAGGGCGCCGGCGGCGGGCCGCCCTGCATCTGTTGCTGCTGCATCATCTGTTGCTGCATCATCTGTTGCTGCTGCATCTGCTGCTGCAGCACGCGCATCTCGGCCTCGGTCTTGAATTCGAGCAGTTCGACGTCGAAGTGAAGCGTGCTGCCGCCGGGGATCGGGCCATCGTCCGCGTCGCCATAGCCGAGCGATGGCGGGATGGTCAGCTTGTATTTGCCGCCCTTCTGCATCCGCGTCAGCCCCTCGGCGAAGCCTGGCGCGGTCTGGGCCACCGCAAAGGGCGCGCGCTCGTTGGCGTCGAACACCGTGCCGTCGTCGAGCTTGCCTTCATATTTGACCAGCACATAATCGGCCATCGCCGGCTTGGGGCCGGTGCCTTCCTTGATCGTTTCGAACCCGATGCGCGGGGTCGAACTCACCGCAAAGGCGATCGCCGCGACGATCAGGCCCGCGACGCCGAACCACATCAGCCACAGGCCGCCCTTGCTCACCGGACGCAATGGAACCGTCGTAACACTCATGTCGCTGATCCTTCCCCTGCCCCCGCGAAGATTTTCGGCGGAGCAAATAACGCGAAAGCCTATAGGCGGAGCGGCAAGTCGCGGTCCAGAGGCAAATGGCGGCATCGACGCAATGAAAAAGGGCGCCGCGTTGCCGCAGCGCCCTTTTCAAATCCGGATCCCGAACGGGAAGGACGGGTGTTACTTGATCCCGTCGCGCTCCATCCGCTTGCGCTCCATCTTGCGGGCGCGGCGAACGGCGGCGGCATGCTCGCGGGCACGCTTTTCGCTGGGCTTTTCGTAGTGACGGCGCAGCTTCATTTCGCGATACACGCCCTCACGCTGCAGCTTCTTCTTGAGCGCGCGAAGGGCCTGGTCGACATTATTGTCGCGAACGATGATCTGCATATGCCGTGTCGTCTCCGGTTTCGTTCGACGGTCAACGGCAACCGGGAAAGCGGTCCGCCATAAATCGCCGATATATGGGCAATAAAAGAAGCGCCGCGAACCCGCGACGTCCCGTTGGGAGCGCCACTAGCCAGATTCGCGGCCAAATGCAAGCCCCTGCGCGGCGGCGGGGGCCGGAAAAGCGCCTATTGCCCGCCGCGCCTCCGCGCGTCGGGAACCTCGGGACCCGATGCGGGCTGCTGCGTAGCGAGCGGCATCGGCGAAATCGCCACCCCGAACAGGCGCCATTTGCCATTATACCACTGGAATTCGAAGTCGAAGGCGACGGCAGTCGGACGCAATCCGAAACTGCCGCGCACGCGCAGCACATTGCCCGCCCCCACCTGCGCCGGGCCGTTGTAGACCGGCGCGAGCAGCAGGCTGTTCGACAGGTCGACGCGGTTTTCGCGCAGCGAAGCAAAGATTTGCGCGAGCCGCGACGGATCATTGGCGATCTGGAACGCCGGCGAACTGATGTCGCGCAGCACCGAATAATTGCCCGACTGGTTGGCATGGTCGATCGCGACGATCGTCGACCAGATCAGCTTTGCGAGTTCGAGGTCGCCCGGCACCGGCATCGCGGCAGCGGGCGGCGGAGCGGCGGCCCCGGTCTGCGCTTGCGCGGGCATGGCGATCGCCAGCAGCACGGCGGGCAAAGAAAAAGAAAAGGCGGCCGACGACCAGCCGCGCAGGAAAGAAGATGGCTTTTTCATAGGTTCCAACATGAAAGGGCGATGCTCCCTTGGCAAGGAGCATCGCCCGTTTTCATTCCAGCTTACCAGACGACCTGGAAGCCGCCGCGTGCGCCGATCTCACCCGAGTCGAAGCCCGCGCCGACACCCGCCGAGAAGGTGGCCTTCTCGCTGATGCGCGCGGTCATCGCGACCGAGCCCGCGGTGCGGTCGTTGTAATAGCCGATGCCGCCCGAGAAGCCGAAATTGGCATCGCTGGGCAGCGCCGGGGTTTCCATCGACAGCGCCAGCGCGACGCCTTCGTTGGCGAGACGCGCCTGGCGGCGGTTCTCGTCCGACTGCGCGAACAGCGTGTTGATCTGCCCGGTGTGGGTGGCCGTCAAAGCCTGCAGCGACGTGATCTGGCCGCCTTGCGTGTTGACCTGACCCTGCAGCGTCGCGACCGAAGCAGCGGTAGCAAGGCTGGCAACCGTCGGACCCGCACCCAGCGTCCCCGATGCATCGACGGTGGCGACGCTGATCGTCCCCGTCTGCGCAGCGGTCGAGGCGGCGATGTCGCCGACCGTCACGCTGCTGCCCGTGCCGCCCAGCTTGACCTGGTTGGCGCGGGTGGTGGTGGCGCCGAAGCCGACAGCGGTCGAATTGTCGAACGCCGCATTGGCATTCTTGCCGACTGCGGTCGCCTGAACACCCGCCGCATTGGCCTGATGACCCGCAGCGAGGCTGAGGTTGCCCGAAGCGACAGCCTGCCAGCCGAACGCCTGCGCGCCACGGCCCGAGGCAACCGATTCACCGCCGACTGCGGTCGAGTGGAAGCCCGAAGCGGTGGCGAGGTCACCGACCGCGACCGCGTCTTCGTCCGATGCGACAGCGAAGTTGCCGACAGCGGTCGAGGTCAGGCCCGATGCGTTGGCGCTCTTGCCGAAGGCCGAAGCGTTGGCACCTGCAGCATTCGCCTGATGACCCGCGGCGACGCTGAGCGCCCCGGTGGCCGACGACTGCCAGCCGAACGCCTGCGCGCCGCGGCCCGAGGCGACCGATTCGGCGCCGACCGAGGTCGAGTGGAAGCCCGACGCATTGGCGCCCTGGCCAAAGGCCGTGGCATCCTCGTCGGTCGCCTGCGCGCCGGTGCCGACCGCGGTCGACTGGAGACCGGTCGCATTGGCGAGCACGCCGACCGCGATCGCCTCGTCACCCGACGCGTTCGAGTTCGAACCGATCGCGCTCGACCGGGCGCCCGAGGCATTTGCAAGTTCGCCCACCGCGCTCGAGAATTCACCCGATGCAGTCGCGAACGATCCGTTGGCGGTCGAAGCGAGGCCGGTCGCCGAAGCGCTGGCGCCCGTTGCGACGCTGAACGTGCCCGACGCCACGGCGGCGCGGCCGGTCGCGGTGTCGTTGTCGCCCGTCGCCTGCGCGTTATCGCCGACGGCGGTCGAGTTCAGCCCGGTGGCCTGCGCCTGGCGGCCCGTCGCGACGCTGAAGTTGCCGGTTGCTGCCGACTGCCAGCCGAATGCCTGCGCGCCGCGGCCCGACGCGACCGATTCGGCGCCCGCTGCGGTCGAATGGAACCCCGTCGCCTGCGCGCTTTCGCCGATCGCGACGGCGTCCTCGTCGGTCGCCGAGGCATTGCTGCCGATCGCGACGCTCGTCTGGCCGGTCGCGGTGGTGTTGCGACCGATCGCGGTGCTGCGATCATTGGCGTTGGCGTTCTGGCCGACCGCCGTCGACCCCGTGTTGGTCGCGGTCGCGCCCGAGCCAACTGCGGTCGATCCGTTGCCGGTCGTGCGCGCATTCGGACCACAGGCGAGCTGCGTGTTGTTGCTGGAAATGGCTCCGCCATCGGTATCGCCCGCCGAAACGACACCGTCGTTATCGCTGTCGAGCAGACAGGTTTCCGCCTGTGCCGGTGCGGCCGAGAAAGCCGAATAGGCCGCCAGCGCCAGCGCTGACGCGGACAGTTTGATCATGGTACGCATGTCACCCTCACTCCCCAATGACACGGGCAGCGGGATCGCTGCGCCGTGAAAACGCCTGCAAACCAGCATGAGGGGACAGTCAGGATCGACCGTGCGCACGCACGCCGGCGGACCACATCGTCTCTTTTGGACGGATGGCAGCCCCCGCAGATCGACCCTGAGTCGGGAAACTGACGGCTAAACCCCCGATGGTCAACGTCTTATCGCTTTTGTTAACCAGTTCGCCGCCGATCCGGCCGGGATTGTCGGACCCCCTTTCGCTGTGGCATAGGTGGCACAACGAAACCGACTGCGAGAGGATCAGGCGAATGGCGACCCAGCTGAAGCGCAACAGCAAATATAGCGAAGCCGAATGGACGGCGCGACAGGAGCTGGCCGCCTGTTACCGCATCTTCGCGATGATGGGCTGGGACGAGATGATCTTCAACCACATCACAGTGAAGCTTGAAGACCAGGAAGGCGCCTTCCTGATCAATCCCTATGGCATGCATTTCAGCGAGGTCACCGCCTCCAGCCTGATCAAGATCGACATCGACGGCAACAAGCTGGACGAGGATAATCCCTGGCACGTCAACAAGGCGGGTTTCGTCCAGCACAGCCTGTTCCACCGCGTGCTGCCCGACGCGCATGCGATCATCCATACGCACACCACCGCGACCATGGCGGTGTGCGGGCTCGAGGGCGGGCTGCAGCCGACCAATTTCTATGCCTGTAACTTCATGGGCCAGCTCGCCTATCACGACTTCGAGGGCGTGACCGTGCGCGAGGAAGAGGGCGAGCGGCTGGTCGAGCATCTGGGCAACAAGCGTATCCTGATGCTGCGCAACCACGGCCCCGTCGTGATGGGCAAGTCGCTCTCCGACGCCTTCATCAAATATTGGGCGCTGCAGCGCGCGTGCGAAATCCAGCTCGCGACGATGAGCATGGGCAAACCGATCCTCGTCGACGAAGAGGTCATCAAGGTCCATCAGCGCGACCTGTATATGGCGGCGATCCCCGGCCAGTCGGGCAAGGCCGAATTCGACGCGATGGTGCGCAAAGTCGACAAGATCGACACGAGCTGGCGTGACTAATCGCACTGGGCCGCTATCAGGGGCCTTATGACGCGCTTTTCGGTCAACGACCGCCCGGTCGAATATCGCATGGACCCCGAGACGCCCCTGCTGTGGGCGCTGCGCGACGCGTCGAACCTGACGGGGACCAAATATGGCTGCGGCACCGGCGAATGCGGCGCCTGCACCGTCGATATCGATGGCGAGGCGATCCGCAGCTGCCTGGTGACGATTGCGGAGTGCGAAGGCCGCTTCGTCACGACGATCGAGGGGCTGACCCGCGACCGCAGCCATCCGGTGCAGCAGGCGTGGGTTGCCGACCAGGTGCCGCAATGCGGCTTCTGCCAGTCGGGAATGATCATGGCCGCGGCAGCGTTGCTGCGCACCAACAGCAATCCCAGCGATGCCGAGATCGACGCAGCGATGACCAACATCTGCCGCTGCGGCACCTATCCGCGCATTCGTGGCGCGATCAAGCGCGCCGGACGCGTGCTGCGCGGCGAGGAACGCATCGCCGCCGCCCCGCCACCGGGAATCCGGCCGCAGGACGCCGCCGGTGCCGTGCCAGCGATGCGCGCACCACCGGAACGCTAACCCCGCCCAACCGTTCATCTAGCTGAACCGCAGGCAACATCATGGTTCAGCCATGACTCATCTTGCCGACGGTAAATTTCGATTCATCTTCCCGGCCGGCTGCCCGCCGACCATGGGACCCGAGTTGGAGACAGACGATGAAGAGATTGATCGGAGGGTTGCTGATAGCGGCAACGATGCTCACGCCGATTGCACCCGTAGCCGCGCAGGCACGCGAGGGCCAGCAACTGGCGCAGCGTGGCGACGGCGGCCATCGTGGCGGCGGCAACGGCGGCTATCGCGGCAATCGCGGCGGTGGTGGTGGCGACCAGCGCGGCCAGCGCCAGCCGCAGATGCAGGCGGCCCCGCGGCCGCAGGCCCAGCGCCAGCAACCGCAACGCCAGGCTGTCCAGCAGCCGCAGCGCCGCGACTGGAACGGCAACCGCGATCGCGACCGTCAGGTCCAGCGTCAGCAGCCGCAGCGCCAGCAGTGGCAGGGCCAGGCCCAGCGTCAGGACCGCAACCGCGGCACCTATGACCGCAACAATGACGGTCGCACCGACCGCCAGTGGGACCGCAACCGCGACGGCCGCGTCGATCGTCAGTGGGATGGCAACCGTAACGGCCAGGTGGACCGGCGTTACGATCGCAATCGCAACGGCGACCTCGATCGTCGCTGGGATCGTAACGACAACAACCGCGTCGATCGCCGCTACGACCAGAATCGCAACGGCTATGTCGACCGCCGTTATCGCGACGGCCGCCACGGCGACAATGGCAATTGGAACCGCGGCTGGCGCAACGACAACCGCTACAACTGGCGCGACCATCGCCAGCGTTATGGCAGCTATTATCGCCTGCCGCGCTATTACAACCCGTATCGCGGACGCAACTACACACGGTTCAGCATCGGCTTCACGCTCGGCTCGCTCTTCTATGGCCAGCGCTACTGGATCAACGATCCGGGCTATTACCGCCTGCCGCCGGCCTATGGAGGCTATCGCTGGGTACGCTATTATGACGATGCGCTGCTCGTCGACACCTATAGTGGCGAAGTGGTCGACGTGATCTACGATTTCTTCTGGTAATTCCTTTCGGTTATCAGCGGACAAACTGAGGGGCTGGTTCGCCAGCCCCTCTTTTTATGCGCTTGCCCTCCCCCGCCCGGCGCGCCACGATGGCGGGAAGAAGCAGGGGAAATCGGATGCGTAAATACGGACTGGTCGCCGCGGCGGCGCTCGCGCTTATGGGCGGCACGGCTTTTGCCAAGACCACCATCATCTATGCCGGCCATGTCATCACCGATCCCGACAAGCCGGTGCTCGGCGCGTCGACGATCACCGTCACCGACGACCGCATCACCGCGATCGGCGAGGGCCGCACCCCTGCCCCCGCCGGTGCCGAGATCGTCGACCTTGGCGACAAGACCCTGCTCCCGGGCCTGATCGACCTCCACGTCCATCTGACCGGCGACCCGGGTGGCGATTATCGCAGCGAGGCGGTCGATCCCGACGAATGGGGCGTCGTCGTCGGGGTCAAGAACGCCGGCATCACGCTGCGCGCCGGCTTCACCACGGTGCGCGAGGCGGGATCGGCGCAATATACGGCCTTCTCGCTGCGCCGCGGCACCGCAAACGGCTTCATCACCGGCCCGCGCATCATTGCCGCGGGCCCGGCGCTGTCGATCGTCGGCGGGCACGGCGACGTCACCGGCTTTCGCGAGGATGTCCATGGCGTGCTCGACCAGGGTTATACCTGCACCGGCGCGGTCGAATGCGCTGAAAAGGTTCGCAAGGCGTCCCGCGCCGGTGCCGATATCATCAAGATCACCGCGACCGGCGGCGTGCTGTCGCAGCAGGGCCGCGGGCTCGAAGGGCATTTCAGCAAAGCCGAACTCGACAGCATCGCCACGACCGCGCATTCGCTGGGACTGAAAGTGATGGCGCACGCGCATGGCACGCGCGGGATCGAGGATGCCGCCGCCGCCGGCATCGACACGATCGACCATGGCACCTTTGCCGACGACGCCGCCCTGCGGGTGATGAAGGCCAAGGGCACCTATCTCGTCCCGACGCTGATGGCGTTCGAGGGCGTCAAGGAACGGCTGGGCAAGGGCGTCTATACCCCGACGGTCGAGGAAAAGGTCCGCATGACGATGGGTAGCGTCGGCAAGGCGGTGACGCGAGCCAAGGCGCTGGGCGTCCCCGTCGCTTTCGGCACCGACGCCGGTGTGTTCGAGCATGGCCGCAATGCGGGCGAATTCGCACTGCTGGTCGCGAACGGCCTGACGCCGCGCGAAGCGGTCGCCGCCGCGACGACCGTTGCCGCGAAGGCGCTGTCGATGGAAAGCGAGATCGGTCGCATCGCCCCGGGCATGTCGGCGGACATGATCGCGGTATCGGGCAACCCGCTGACCGACGTGCGCACGCTGGAAAAGGTCGACTGGGTGATGGTGCGCGGACGGATTGCCGACTGAGGTTTCGGCTGGCTTCGGGCGTTAGCTGTCATTCGAAATCCTCCCCGCTTGCGGGGAGGGGGACCGCCGCCGCAGGCGGGGTGGAGGGGGCTATCGGCCCGAGACGGCGTTGGAGGCCGAGCGCGCCCTTCTTCAGCGCTCCGCGCTGCCACCTCCCCGCAAGTGGGGAGGATCGACTGGCTTCCTACGCCAAAGCGGACGCAGCGCTGGCTTGGGAACCCATAATATCAGGCCGCGCGTTCGATCCGCGCGCGGACCGACGGCCCCGGCGCGCTGCCGCCGATCAGCGTGGTGATCTCGACCGCCTGCGCGAATTGCACCCCGACGCGATTCTGTTCGGACCAGCGCGCCTCGGCATCGAGGACGAGATCGGGGCCGAATTCGAGCCTGAAGCCGGTGCCCTCGGGCACGTTCCACAGCCCCTCGATCAGCGCGCCGCGCGTCGACACATTGCGGACGATCGCCTCATAGCGGTGGCCGCCGCTTTCGACCTGGATCGTGCGGAAGGTGCGGCTGCGCGTCTCGCGCGCGCTTTTATAGCCCTGCGCCACCACCCGGCCGTCACCGGTGCGCAGCAACGCGAGCGCTTCGTCGAGGCTCATCGGCCGGCCATAGATATAGCCCTGGACATGGCTGCACCCGAGCCCGCGGATCAGGTCGAGGTCGTCGTGAGTCTCCACCCCCTCGGCGGTGGTTTCCATCTTGAGCGCCTCGGCCAGCCCGACGATCGACGAGATGATCGCGGCGTTCATGCTGCTGCGGTCGGCGGCGCCGCGCACGAAGCTCTGGTCGATCTTGATCTTGTCGAACGGCGCCTTTTTCAGATAGCCGAGCGCCGAATAGCCGGTACCGAAATCGTCGAGCGCGAGCCGCACGCCGGTGCGTTTCAGCCGCTGGAACATCTCGAGATTTTCGGGGCTTTCGTCGAGGAATACTCCTTCGGTGATTTCGAGTTCGAGCTGTTCGGGACGGATGCCCGCCGCCGACACCGCGCTCATGATCATCGCGGGCAATTTGTCGTTGGCGAACTGACGCGGTGAGACGTTCACCGCGATCCGATACCCGGCGCCGAGCTGCGCGATAGCCGTACAGGCCGATCGGATGATCCATTCGCCGATCGGAACGATCAGGTTCGACTCCTCGGCGATGGGGATGAATTTCGACGGGCTGATCATTGCCTCGTCGCCGCGTTGCCAACGGATCAGCGCCTCGAATCCTGAAACGCGCTCGTTCGTGACGTCGACGATCGGCTGATAGACCAGTTTAAGCTCGTCCTTCGCCAGCGCGTCGCGCAGCGCATCCTCGATCGCCTTGCGCTCGCTCGCCTGGTTGTGCATCGCATCGGCATAAAAGCGGTATACGCCGCGCCCCGCATCCTTCGCGGCATAGAGCGCGAGGTCGGCGTTGCGCACCAGCGCCGACGACGACACCCCTGCCCCTTCCGACACCGCGATGCCGATCGACGAGCCGATCCGCACCTGTTCGCCCTCGATCGCGAAGGGTTTCGCGAGGCTGAGGATGATCGCATTGGCGATGTTGGCGAGCTTGTCGGCGTTGGTGATCTGCGGCAGCACGATCTGGAACTCGTCGCCGCCGAGCCGCCCGACCTGCCCGCGGTCGCCGATGATCTGCGCCAGCCGCGCCGCGACCTGCTGAAGCAGCTGGTCACCGACCGGGTGGCCGAGTGTGTCGTTCACCGCCTTGAAGCGGTCGAGGTCCATCAGCAGCAGCGCGCAGGGCTGTGGCTGGCCGATATGATTCTTCAGCGCGCGTTCGAGCAGGTCGGTGATGTGGAGCCGGTTGGCGAGCCCGGTGAGCACGTCGTAGCGCGCGAGCTGGTTGATCTCGCGCTCGGACTTCTTCTTTTCGGTGAGGTCGGTGCCCGAACCGCGAAAACCTTGGAAATTGCCGAGTTCGTTGCTGATCGGGTGGCCCGAGATCGACCACCAGCGCTCCTCGCCGGGGACCGCCGCCTGCACCGTCAATTCCTTGAACGGGGTGCGCGACGAGAGGCTGAACCCGAGCGTGCGTTCCTCGCTCTCGTCCTTGCCGATGCGCTTGCGGATGATGTCGGTGAAAGGCCGGCCGATCAGGTCGGACAGCGGGCGTCCGAGCTTGGCCGCCACCGTCGGCGAGACATAGACGAGCTGGCCGTGGCGGTCGGTTTCCCAGAACCAGCCACGCCCGGCGCGCTCGAAATCGCGCATCAGATTGAGCGCGCGCTGCTGGTCGCTGACCGTCTTGCGTCGCATGCGCTCGGTACGGCGCTGGTGCCGGTCATCCTCGCGCGCCATGACGATCAGCAGGAAGAGAAAGATCATCGCGGCAAAGGCAAAGGGCATCGAGGCCTTGCCGATCGCGCCGCCGAGCGCGGTCGCGCCCGCAAAGGCGAAAAACGCCGGGCGCGCAATCGCCACCGCCGCCGCCGCAACGAGCACCGCGCCGATGCGGATCGCGGCAAAGGCATCGATATAGAGCGTGCCTTCCGCAGCGGCCGAAGACACGAACATCGCGATGCTGGTCAGCAAAGTGCCGAGCGCGATCAGCGTCATGCACGCGGCGCACCAGAGCGCGGTGCGCTTGTGCAGCGTGCTGCGCGGCGAGCGCGACAGCTGGCCGATCACCGTGAGGATGAGGTCGCAGCCGATGCCGAACGCGAGCAGCAGCCATTGCGACGGGCGGTCGAAGAAGCCGGGAAGCTCGGGGAAAAAGGCACAAGCGAAATAGACGAGCGCGCGACTGACGAGGACATAGTGCCACAGCTGCGCCACGCGGGTGAGGCGCGTCACAAATTCCGGCGAATCGAACAGCGACGCGTCGGATGACGGCTCGCTGGTCTCCGGCCGCACGATGGCCCGTCTCAACCCCAATCCCACAGTTCCTGCTTCAGTGGTCCTTGGGGCAATTCCCTGCCCGAAAGGGGTTTCCAAAACCTTATCCCGGCGGTCCGCAACACCCCGAAATCGCTCCAAAATGGGAAGGCATTGGGTTTTCGTGTGAAACCGATTATAGTCGCGCCATGCCTGCCGTGCGCCTGTTGCCTCCCACCCAGTTTTTCGACCGCGACCAATGGTCGGCGATCACGCGCGTGTCGCCCTGGCGCGGCATCTGGCTCGTCGCGCATGGCTGGATCGTGAGCATCGCGGTTCTCGGCATCGCCGCGTGGCTCGCCAACCCGCTCGGCTGGCTTGCCGCGGTCATCCTCGTCGGCGGGCGCCAGCTCGGTTTCGCGATCCTGATGCACGATGCCGCGCATGGCGCGCTGCATCCCAACCGCAAAATCAACAACTTCCTCGGCGACTGGCTCACCGGCGCGGCGGTCGGGTCGGACCTGATCGCGTACCGCACCTATCACCTCCAGCACCATAAATTCACCCAGCAGGCCGAGGACCCCGACCTCTCGCTGTCGAAGCCCTTCCCCACCACGCGCGCCAGCCTCTGGCGCAAGGCGCTGCGCGACCTGACCGGCCAGACCTTTTTCAAGCAGCGCGCCGCGCAGTTCGGATTCGCAATCGTCGGGCTGAAGGCGATGCTGCGCGGCGAAAAGGTCGAGAAGGGCGCCAACAAGAACGGGCCAAGCACCAAGGCCGGGACCCCGTTCAACAAGCAATCCGACGACGGCATGACGTCACCGACGGTCGATGTCGCGGGCGCGATGGCGGTGACGCGCGCGGTCGGGCGCTTCCTGACTGTGCAGGCGGTGCTGCTCGCGCTGTCGCTCCTGCTTTATGGCTGGACGCCCTACCTGCTCTGGCTCGCCGGGCTCGCGACGACCTTCCAGCTCTATCTGCGCATCCGTAACATCGCCGAACATGCCTGCACCACCACGGGCAGCGACGATCCCTTCACCCATGCGCGCACGACCCGCGCCGGCTGGCTCGCGCGCGCGACGGTCGCGCCCTATTGGGTCAATTATCACGCCGAGCATCACCTGTTCATGGGCGTGCCCTGTTACCGGCTGCCCGAGGTTCACGCCGCGCTCGGCCGCGCCGGCCGCCACGGCGATATGACGATCGCGCCGGGCTATCTCAGCGTATTGCGACAGGTCACCGCCGCCCGCGCCTAATCGGCGACGACGAGCAATTCGTCGGAAAGCCAGGCGCCGAGCCACGCCGCAAGCGATTCCATCGCCGCCGCCTCGCCCTGCGCCTCGATCAAAGCCGCGCTGAGATCGGTGAAGCTCGCGCCCGCAGCGAGCAGCGCGAGCGCCCCCTCCTCTTCGCCGCCCAGGCTGCGAAAGCGCGACTGACAGACGAAGCGCCAGACCAGCAGCATCTCCACCCCCCCGAGTTCCTCCACCTCGGGCGGCTCCTCCTCGGCATCGAGGCTGCTCCACAGCGCCGCGACATTGTGCCGGACGGGCAGCAACGTCGCCGACGGGTGCAACGCCAGCCGCTGCTCGATCCAGGCATCGCCAAGCTCGCCGACGCGCGCGGCGTCGAGCGGAGGGGTGTCGGCGGCATCGAAGGCCCTGCGCAGCGCCCAGTCGAGCGCCGCCAGTTCGGCCAGTTCGCCGTCGCAGGGATAATGCTGCGCCAGAAAGGCCGGAAACGCCTCGCCATAATAGCGCAGGTTGCGCGTGCGCGACTTATGTCCGTCTACATAGGCCTCCGCGAGATTGTCGAACTGCTCGTCGCCCAGATAGGCGTGCAGCCGCTCATAATGATCGGCGAGCACCCCGGTCAGGCTCGAACGGTAATTGTTGCGATAGATGGCAAGCCGCTTCGCCGCGCCGACGCGATTATCGTCGACGATCAGGCCCTCGGCGGCGGCGTCATTGTCGATGATCCCGCCGAGGAACAGCGCCTGCCGGTCGCGCATTGCCTCAACCATGCACCGGCTCCAGAACCCGCGCCGCGAGCGTGCGGGCGCGGTCGAGTTCGGCGATCACATCGGCCAGCGGCGGAATGTCGTCATCGCGCTCGATCATCGTCGCGACCGGTCCGAACATGTGGCACGCCTGCGCATAGAGATCCCACACCGCATCGCAGACGTCAGTGTCGTGCGTGTCGATGACATAATCGCCCATGTCGCTGTGACCCGCGAGATGGATCTGCTGGATACGATCCGCCGGCAGGCCCGTGAGATAGTCGAGCGGGTCGAAGCCGTGGTTGCGCGCGCTGACGTAGATATTGTTGACGTCGAGCAGCAGCAGGCAATCGGCGCGCGCCGCCATTTCGGCGAGAAAATCCCATTCGCTGCGGTCTGACGAGCGGAAAGTCACGTAAGAGGACGGGTTCTCGATCAGGATCCGCCGCCCCAGATAGTCCTGCACTCGCGCGATATTATCGACGACGCAGGCGAGCGCCGGCGCGTCATAGGGCAAGGGCAACAGGTCGTGGCTGTTGTGCGCGTTGATCCCGGTCCAGCAGAGATGGTCCGAAATCCACAGCGGCTCGACGCGCTCGGCCAGCGCCTTCAGATCGGCGAGATAGTCCATGTCCATCGGCTCGTCGGATCCGATCGACAACGACACGCCGTGCATCACCATGGGGTAATCGGCGCGCATGCGATCGAGCATCGCCATCGGCTTGCCGCCGGGCACCATAAAATTCTCGGAAATGATCTCGAGCCAGTCGACCGGCTGCGGTCCCGACAGGAATTCGCCATAATGTTCGGGGCGCAGCCCGAGGCCGAAGCCCGGCGACGGGGCGGTCATGCGGTCCATGCTGATATCCGTCGGTGGTGGGACAGGCCCGGACGCGCCGGACCTGTCCGAACCGGTGTCAGACGACGATCTTGCCGCCGTCGGTCAGGCACTTGCCGGCCGCGAGCTTTTTCCAGCCCTTGCCCTTGCAGGTATTGGCGCCCTTGCAGCTGTTGCCGGCCGAGCCGCAACCCGACGCGCCGCCGCACGAGCTGGCGTCGGTCTTGCAGTCCGACGAACCCTTGCAGCTGTTGACGCCGGCGCATTTGACTTCGTCATTGGCGCCGATCGTCTTGCCCTTCGGCGCTTCCCCCGCGATCGCGGCGCCCGACAGGGCGAGCGCGGTGGCCGATGCGGCAATCAATCCGGCCAATTTGTTGCTGGTCATGAGGTTACCCTTCCCTTTGGTTGTCCAATCAAGGTGGGGCAGCGACTCACCGCCCCCCGGTCTTATTCACACGACCCGGGGCCATGATGGCATGATCTCGATCACAGGCGAATGAAAATCACTCTCGGTTCGTCGCCGAACGAAAGCGACCTGCGGCGCGATCCTTTTCGGTGGTCGCGGGATCGAAGATCATCCCGTTCATCGCGACATAGACGCCGAGGGGCAGCGTCTGCGCCGCCGCGAGCGCGAAGCCGACGTTGAATTCGGCGTCGCTCGCGCGCACCGACGCGGGCTGCATCGCCCCCGTCAGCACGATCGTCTTGCCCGCAATGCCCGCGAGCACGCGGCCCGTGACGACCATCGTATCGGTGCCGTGGGTCACGAGGATACGCGACGCATCGCTCGCGGCGACCGCGGCGCGGATCGCCTCGCGGTCGGCATCGTCCAGCTCGAGGCTGTCCTTGCGCATCAGCTGCGTAACGCGGTGCGGGACATGGACGTTGTTTTCGCGCAGCATGTCGGGGATCGCCGCGGGGCCGATCTGGAACTCCGACAGCGCATCGAAATAAACCTTGTCGATCGTGCCGCCGGTGGTGAAGATGTCTATCACGTCGCTCATGCGCATTCGTCCTCGATGGGCAGCGCCGGCATGCCGTCGGGCGCGGCGAAAGGCCGTTTGAAGGTGAACGCCTCGGCGGTCGGCCCTTCGGCGTCGAGGATCGCGAGCCGCGCCATACCCTCGGCCACGGTCGGGCGACGCCCGGCGGGCACCCACCAGAGCACCTGGTAGAGGCCGATATGGTCGAACCACTCCTTGCGCCGCTTCATGATCGCGAGATGGTCGGGCTGGCGATAGACAAAGGCAGCGAGCGCATCGAGGTCGCGCCACACAGACATGTTCGCGATCAGCTGCGGGTCGTCGGTGACGGGCACGTCGGTCGCGTCATTGCCGTCGCCGACCAGCCGCCAGACGAAGCCGTCGCTCGCCTCGGCAATCGCGTTCACGTCATCGAGCGCGTCCATGAAATCGCGGTTCGCGACATGGTCGGCGGGCAGGCGAAAGCGCGCGATGTTGATCTGCGCGAGTTCATATCCCGCCATGCCCGTCTCCCTTATGCCAAGGCCTCGGCGATCAGGCGCCGCGTATTGTCGATACCGAAGAGCGCAATGAAGCTGCCCATGCGCGGCCCGGCGCTCGACCCGAGCAGGGTCTCATAGAGCGCCTTGAACCAATCGCGCAGGTTTTCAAAGCCATAGGCTTCGTTCTTGCCGATCTCGTACACGATGTTCTGGATATCGTCGGCCGAGGCATCGGCGGGCAGCGCCGCGAGCCTGGCGTCGAGTTCGGCGAGCGCCGCGCCCTCGCCGCCCGCCGGCTTGCGGCGGTTGAGCGTCGGGGCGACATAGTCGCGATTATAGGCCATCGCATTGTCGATCAGGCGATCGAGCTCGGGGTATGTCGCGGCGTCCGCTCCCTCGACATATTGGCCGAGATAGCGCCAGATCTGCTCCTTCGACGCATCGGCGCCCATCACCCCGACGAGGTTGAGCAGCAACCCGAAGGTCACCGGAAGCTCGGTCGCCGGAACCTGCTCGCTGCGCGCGACATGGACATGATGCACGGGGTTGCCGAGCCTCTTGTCGCCTTCCTGCGCCGGATAATTACCGCGCATCTGCAGATATTCGTCGACCGCCTTCGGGATCACGCCGATGTGCAGCTGCTTCGCCGCCTTGGGCTCGCGATAGGCGAAGAAGGCGAGGCTTTCCTCGCTGCCATAGCTCAGCCATTGCTCGAGGCTCAGGCCATTGCCCTTCGACTTCGAAATCTTCTCGCCCTTTTCGTCGAGGAACATTTCGTAGATCAGTCCCTCGGGCTTTTGCCCGCCGATCGCGCGCGCGATCTTGCCCGACTGCACGCCGCTGTCGGTCAAATCCTTGCCATACATCTCGTAATCGACGCCGAGCGCGACCCAGCGCATCGCCCAGTCGACCTTCCACTGCAGCTTCGCGCCGCCGCCGAGGATCGAATGGGTGATCGTCTCGCCCTCGTCCTCGAAAGACACCAGCCCCTTGTCGGCGTCGACGACGGTCACGGGCACCTGCAGCACGATCCCCGACTTCGGGCTGACCGGCAGGATCGGCGAATAGGTCGCGGCGCGCTCGGCGCGCAGCGTCGGCAGCATGATGTCGAGGATGTCCTGATTGTGGCGCAGGATGGTCTTCAGCGCCTCGTCGAACGCGCCCGACCTGTAACGTTCGGTCGAGCTCACGAACTCGTAATCGAAGCCGAAACGGTCGAGAAACTCGCGCAGCATCGCATTGTTATGATGCGCAAAACTCTCATACTTGCCGAACGGATCGGGGATCGCGGTCAGCGGCTTGCCGAGATGGCTCGCGAGCATCTCCTTGTTCGGGACATTGTCGGGGACCTTGCGCAGCCCGTCCATGTCGTCGCTAAACGCGACGAGGCGCGTCGCGGCGCCGCCGGTCAGCGTTTCATAGGCGCGGCGGACCATCGTCGTGCGCAGCACTTCGTTGAAGGTGCCGATATGCGGCAGGCCCGAGGGACCATAGCCGGTCTCGAACAACACCGCCTCACCGCCGGGCTTGCCGTCCGGATAGCGTTTCACCAGCTTGCGCGCTTCCTCGAACGGCCAGGCCTTGGACGTTTGCGCGGGCTCGCGCAGGGCGGGATCGAGATGCAAGTCGGTCATGGCAGCGCCCATAGCGGCAAGCACCGCCCCGGCGAAAGCCCAAATTGTGGCGCCGCGCGCGGGCGCAGCGCTTGCCTCAGTCGATCAGCGCCAGTTCGGCCGCGCCATCGGCCCTGGCATCGGCCACCAATCCCGCCATCGCACGCGCGCCGATTTCGGCGGCGGTCGGCGCCGGGGCCTCGGCCGCCTCGCCATAGGCGGCGACGCCGGCGAGTTGCCGCTCGGCCTGCAGCAGGCTGGTCAGCAGCGTGTCGCGGCGTTCGGCCGGGGTCAGGCGGTCGGTCAGGCCGGAAGCCGCTGCGGCGACCGGGACCTTGGCGCGCGGCGCCGCGGCGGTCGCGGGCGACGCGGCGGGCGGCGGCATGGCGGCACCCGGCGCCGGCGGCTCGGCGACGGGTGCGGGATCGGCGGCGGCGGGCTGCTCGGCCGCCGGCTGTTCGGGGGCCGACGTGTCGGAGGCCGGCGCGTCGGGGGCGAGACCAAGATCGGCGAGCGACGGTGCCAGCACGACGAGCGCCTCGACGACCGGGGTCGACGCGGCGGGGCTGCTCACGACCGGCACAGCGGAGACCGGCACCGGTACGGCGACCGGGACCGGAGCCGGCGGGCTGTTCGCAGGCACCGCCTGCGTGACCGGACGCAGCACGGGCGCGAGCACCCCGGTGATCGATCCAAGCGAAAGCGGCATGGTGAAATTCCCCCTCGAAAAAGCTGCCGCCGCCTAGGGAGCGCGCTCTTAACCGGGTGGTAATCCGCGTGGTTTCCGCGCGCTTAAACATGGCATTTCTATCCCGATACGGGACAGAAACGCCATGCCCTGCTGGGCGCGGTCAGCCGCGCGGCTGCGTTGCGGGCAGGAAACTGCTCTTGCGCAGCAGCGCCGCCGAGACGAGCGACACCAGCAGCGCGACGGGCAATATCTCGACGAAGGTCAGCGCCATGCGGAACGCCGGATTCTTATACTGCTCGGCCATTATATTCATCTCGGCGGAGAATTTCGCGATCTCGGCCGCCGACTTGCCCGCAGCGCGCATCGCCTCGACCTGGCTGGCGATATATTCGGCCATGAAGGTACCGCCGGTCTGCCACATATAGACCTCCCAGCTCAGCACATAGAAAAGCGCTGCGACGAACGAGATGCCGAGCCCGACCGACAGCGCCTTGCCGAAAGAGATCACCCCGCCGCGCTCGACGTCGCGATAGCGCTTCACCCCGACGAACACGAAGATCATCCCCAGCAGCATCGACAGATAGCCGGCGACCATGCCCATGGTGCCATGGTCGGTGACGACCGCGATGCTGATCTGCATGCCGATGACGACGATGACGCCCGCGATGGCGCCGTAAACCGCGATGATCCTGCCCATGTCTTCTTCTCCCCAGATGGTGAATGCCATGCGGGATGGGCCCGGACAACGGCCGAAATCTATCGCCCAAAGGGGTGATTGGCGCGTTTTCGCCCGATTTTACGGCAGGATATCGAGCGCCTGCGCGCGCTGCACCGCCTGCGTGCGGCTCGCGACCTCGAGCTTTTCATAGACATGCGCAACATGCGTCTTCACCGTGTTCGGCGAGATGGCGAGCTTGCGCGCGATCACCTTGTTGGCGTCGCCCGCCGCGAGCAGTTCGAGCACCTCATATTCGCGCGCGCTGAGGCCGAGCGCCGCGATCGCCGCGTCATTGGGGGCAAAGGGCGGCCGTGGCCGCGCGGTGAGCCGGTTCCCCACCCAGATGCCAAGCGCGACGCAGATCACCGCGATGCACGCGACATAAAGTTCGGTCGACCAGCGGTGGATGGCATGTTTGTAATTGAGCCATTCGAGCAGGAAGGCCGCCGCCGCAAGCGCGATGCCATAGAGGAGGATCGGGCGGATCATGGCCCGAGATAGACCATTGTCCGCGGATGCTTGCAATATGGGCCTTCGACATCCCCGGCCGACAAATATCGTTACCGGAAAATTTACCATCTTTGCCTAGCCTCACGGCCATGATGACCAGCAGCACCCCGCAAAGCCCGCGCCAGCATATGCGCACCAACGTGTCGATCGACGTCGTCGTCAACGGCGTGCTCAACATGGTCGAGGGCCGCATCACCGACCTGTCCGAAGGCGGCGCGCGGATCGAGGGCGGCGTGATCCTGCCGGTGCGCTCGCGCTGCGAAATCCATTATGCGGGCCAGACCATCTACGCGATCGTGATGTGGACCGAAATCGACCGCATGGGCGTGCGCTTTCCCTATGAACTCACCGACGGCCCGCTCTACAACGCCCTCGACCGCGCCCGCGGCGCCTGGCCGAGCGAACCGGCGCAGGTGTTTCGCAGCATGCGCCCGACGACCTTCGGACGGCGCGGGTTGAATTGAACCGGAACGAAAGACGCATTTCGGGCGGTATATAAAGAACGAGAGCGGATCCCCGGCGAAGGCCGGACCCAAAGATTGGCAACGCAACACCGCCTACACTGCTCTGGACTCTGGGCTTCGCCGGGGAACTATCGCGAGGCCCTGAACCGGATGCGTACGGCGCTTGATGCGGCGCGGCTCAAAGCGGCAACCGATCTTTGGGCGGCGTTCGCGCGTTAGCAGCTTCGGAAGAACCAAGTCGGCCTGCGCCGCATCTGCATCGATCAGGTGGCTATGCTCGATCGTTCCCTCGCCGACCGGCAAGCGGCTACCGGTGCCTTGGTCCAAAAAAGGGAGCTGGCTCCTGAGAAGCCAGCTCCAGTCAGGATGACAAGATGGGCTATGGGACCGATACCATCATCGGCCCCCTAGCTAGAACTTCGCCTTGATCGACGCGTAGAAGGACCGCCCGATCACGTCATAGGTCGCGGCGTCGGTCGTAAGCGGCGAGGCGCTGATGAAGGGCGGCGCCTTGTCGGTCAGATTCGTCACGCCGAACCCGAGGGAGAAGCGTTTGTCGATGTCGAAGTCGGCGTAAAGATCGAGATAATTATACGCCGGAACCCCGGGCGTCGTCGAAGCCGGGTTGGCGACCTTGTCCGAATGGACCATCGCCGAAATATGACGCCACAGGAGCGACAGGCTGAAATTATCGTTCGAATAGGTCAGACGCGTGTTGACCTTCCATTCGGGATGCGAAATCCCGCCACCGACGCCGCCGAACCCGGCACTGCCGGCATAGTTGAGGGTCGGCGATCCCAGCAGGCCCGCCACTTTATACTGGCGCAGATAGGATGCGGTGGCGTTCAATTCGAGCGACCCCGCCGACGGCGACATACCGAGCGCGTCAAGACCGAAGCCCCAGGCCAGCTGGGCATCGATGCCTGCGACCGTATAGGTGGCAAAGTTGAACAGCCCCTGTTGCCCCAACGAAATCTGCCCGGTCAGCGGATCGCGCGAAATGCGCTGGCAATAGGCGTTGTTGACCGCGTAGGACGGATTGCTCACGCCATCCGAATTGAAGCAGCGCGGCAGAATATCCGACAGCAGCAGCGACCCGATCGCGTCCTTGATCCGGATATTATAATAATCGACCGAGACGTTGACCTTGTCGAACAGGGGGCTGTCGAAACGCGGCGTCAGCACCACCCCGAAAGAATAGGTCTTGGCACGTTCGGGCGTCAGGTTGACGTTGCTGCCGTCCTGCCCGGGCACGGTCGAAATGCCGTAAGTATAGGTGGGATAGATCGCCGCAGGGATGCCTTGCGCCTGGCAGAGCGCCTGGACCTGGCTGGCGCTGCCGCCGGTGCGATAGATGCTCCCCACGGCGCAGGGATCGCCCGCGTTCGGCCCCGTGCCGATCGGCAACTGGGCAACCGAGGTCGGCCCGAACAGATTGCCGAGGCTGGGTGCGCGGATCGCGACCGAATAGCTGCCGCGGACAAAGACCGGCTCGACGGGACGCCAGCTCAGATCGGCCTTGTACGTCTGTTGCCCACCGAACAGGCTGTAGTCCGAATAGCGGTAGCCGAGATTTGCGGTGAGTTCCTGAAAGAAGGGTGTGTCCTTCAGGATCGGCACCAGCAGTTCGGCAAACACCTCGCTCACCCGCTGCTTGCCCGACGCCGGACTGACGAAGCCATAGCTGATCGAGTCATTCGTCGCGAGGGTCGATGCAGGCAGATAGCTGAACGACGTCTGGCGGTTTCCGGCGCCGACCGCAAAGCTCAGGTCACCGGCCGGCAGCGCGAAAAGCGGCCCCTGGACCGTCGCCTCGACAATCCGTTGCGACTGGTCGTTGATGTTGACGTTGGTCCGCCCGACATATTCCAGACACGCCGGGCTGAGCGGGTCGAGCCCGAGCGGGTTCCACGCATAGCCCTGACAGGTGCCGGCGGTGCCGCGGTAATTGGCGGTTCCGTTGAGCACGGTGGTAACTGCGGCCAGGCTGATGTCGCCCGTCATCACATTGACGAACCTCGACTTGCCGTACGAGCCATAGACGTTCCACTGCAGCGACGTGCCGGGAATTTCGCCCTTCAGCCCCAACACGCCCTGCCACACGTCATTGTCGAACGACGACAGGCGATTGCCGAGCGTGGTCAGCGCCTTGGTGACGATGATATTGCCGGTCGGGGTCGGCGTGATCGAGTTCAGGATCTGGCGCAGATCGGGATTGGCCGAGAGGAAGGGATTGTTCTGGGGCACCAGCAGCGGCGCCGATGGCTTGGACGAGCCCGGCCCGGTGCGGCTGAATGCTTCCGAACGCAGATAACCGAATTGGGCATAGCCTGTAATCTCGGGGCTGAATTCATATTCTAGCCGCGCAAAAGCGTTATAGCGCTTCAGAGGGACCTGGACGGCGAAATATTGGCCCAGCGCGATCTGGACCTGGCGGCAGTTGCTGCTGATGTTGAGCCCATCGACACCCTGATTCAGGCCGCGATAATTCTGGACGCAATTGTTCCCGGCCAGGGTGGTGAAGATCGTGCCGTCGCCATTGACGCCGATCGCACCATTATACAGTCCACTGCCGGCAATCGGTGTTGTTCCGGCATAGCGCGCCAAAACCGCGTTGACCGCAGCGACCGTCGGCGCGCCGCCGCCATAGTTACCGGCCGCGATAATACCTTCGGGCGGACGCGCGAGCTGGCGGATATTGGCGAAAAACGGCCGTGCATTGCCGATCACGGCGCCGCGTTCGGCATATTCCACGGCGAACAGGAAATTGCCGCGATCCTCGGCGAAATCCGCGCCAAAAGCGGCGCTCAGGCTGGTGGTAGCGCCGTCACCTTCATCGGTGATGCCCTTTTTCGCGGACAGTTCCAGACCGTTCAGATTGGTGCGCAGCTTGAAATTGGTGACCCCTGCGACGGCGTCCGAACCATAGGTCGCCGACGCGCCGCCGGTGATGACCTCGACCGAGCCGATCAACGACGATGGGATTGTGTTCAGGTCGATCGCGCCGTCGGGGCTCGACGGCATAAGCCGCCGACCATCGAGCAGCACGAGCGAGCGGTTCGGGCCGAGCCCGCGCAGGTCGCTGTATGACTGACCACCGCCAAAGCCGATCGTGCCCTGGGTATCGCCAACTTCCGCGGCACCCTGTCCGCCGGAGAATTGCGGCAACTGTCCGATGACCTTGTCGAGCGAAGGCTGGCCGGTGGCGGCGAGTTCACTTTCGCCGACGGTCGAAATCGGGCTCGACGATCGCGCATCGCGGCGCGCGATCAGCGATCCGGTCACGATGATGTCGGCATTGTCCACCGTTTCGGATACGTCGGCGGCGGTATCGACCGCGGCGTCATCGACGTCCTGGGCGTAAGCCGTTGCGGCAGGGGCACCGATCAGGCCCATAACGCATCCAGCGAGCATCAGGCGCGAAAGGCGGGGGGCGGGAAAGCGCGGTATCGCGGCTTTCGCCATCGTGGCGATCGCGATCGATAGGCTACTGCCCTGCGAATAAGTCCATTGCTGCCGGACGCGCACCTTGCCTGCCATAAATCCTCCCCTGACCGGTCGTGCCGGTCACTTGTTGCGGACCCGATTTTCGAGCCTCTGTTCGCACATTAGGCCGAATAGCTTTCACGAAGCTGTCGCCGTTCTGCTCACAAAAAATCAATTCAAATATTTGATTTACTTATCTTTTTTGACAGGAATATCGCTACGCGCGGTCCCAGCGACAGGGCAAGGAGAAAGCGCATCGTCTGCAGCGACATGATGAGCGGCGTGTCGCTGTGCGTCGACACCGCGATGATCGCGATCGAGTCGAGCCCGCCGGGGCTGGTGGCGAGATAGGCGGTGACCGGATCGATGCCGAGTTGCCAGACCAGAAGGAAGGCCAGTCCGGCGCACAAGCCGACCAGCACCAGCGACGACAGGATGATCCACGGCAGACAGCGGGCGGCACTCGCCACCGCTTCGCGGCTGAAGGTCAAACCGATGCGCCAGCCGATCAAGGCATAGGCCGCGATCAGCAGCGGCACCGGCGTGACCGGCATCGCGGCGCCGCCCCAGTTCAGCAGGGTGCCGATGACCATCGCGGTGATCATCGGGCCGGCCGGGAGGCGCAGCGCCAGACCGATGGCGACGCTCGCCAGCGCGACCAGCAGGGTGAGACAGATCGCCGCGAGATCGAAGTCTTGCCAAAGGGCCAGCGGCTTTTCCGGCGCAGCCTGACCGCCGCCGACCAGCGTCAACAGAACCGACGCGACGACGACCACGGTCAGCACGCGCATATAGGTGATGACGGCGACCAGCCGTGCATCGGCGCCATAGGCTTCGGCCAGGATCACCATCGGCGCCGCGCCGCCGGGGGCCGATCCCCAGATCGCGGCGCTGCCCGGCACGGCGGCCGTCCGCATCAACAGATAGCCGAGCGCAAAGCTCGCCGCAAAAATTGCCAGGGTCACGCCGATGAATAAGGGCCAGTTGCTGGCCAGCGTGACCAGCAGTCCCGGGTCGAAATATCGCGCGATCATCACGCCGATCACCGCTTGCGAAGCGAGGAAAGCCGGGCGCGGCACCGTGACCGTCCAGCCTCGGGTCGCCAGCAGGATACCCGCCAGCATCGGGCCGAGCAGCAGAGCGGCCGGGACGCCGAGCAGTTTCAGCAACCCGACCAATATGACAGAAAGAGCGACCAGACCGGCCCAACGCGCCGGGGCGGACCACGGGTTTCCTCTCCCCGGCGCCGCGGGCGCTCCGTCACCCACCGGCGACGAAAGGGAACGCGCCGGTCAGGATCGCGGCGACGAAAAAGACCAGGCACGAGCCGAGGGCCCATTTGAGGGTGAAACGCTGATGCTCGCCCAGCTCGATGCCTACGAAGCCCACCAGCAGGAAGGTCGAGGCGACGAGCGGGCTCAACAGATGGACCTGTTGCCCCACCAGCGACGCGCGTCCCATCTCGACGGCGCTGATGCCATAATTGGTCCCGGTCTCGGCCAGGATCGGGACGATGCCATAATAAAAGGCGTCGTTGGAAATGAAGAAGGTGAAGGGCGCGCTCAATGCCGCGGTGATCGGCGCCAGATAGGGGCCCATGCTCTGCGGCACCGCCTGCGTCACCGTCGCGGCCATTGCCTCGACCATTTGCGTTCCCGAAAGGATGCCGGTGAAGATACCGGCGGCAAAGACCAATCCGCCCACCGCGAGCGCGTTGCCGGCATGCGCCGCCAGCCTATCCCGCTGTTCATCAAGCGACGGGAAGTTGATCATCATCGCGACCGCAAAAGCCAGCATGAACAGAACGGCGAGCGGCATCACGCCCAGCACCAGCAGCACCAGCAGCCCCAGCGTCAGCGCCAGATTGAACCAGAACAGCCGCGGACGGCGCGCCTCGACATGGCTTTCCGCATCAGCGGCGAGGATTTCGGATGCGGTCGCCGCTTCATCGACGGCATCGACCGGCAGTTTGGCCAGCCGGTCGCGTTCCTTGAGGCCAAAGCGATAGGCGACAAAGACGACCCACGCCGCGGTCGCGACCATCGACGGGATAAGCGGCAGGAATATGTCGCTGACATCGACATGCAGCGCGCTGGCAACCCGCGCTGTCGGACCGCCCCAAGGCAGGACGTTCATCACCCCGCCGGCCATGATGACGACGCAGGCGAGCATGCGAACGTCCATCTTCATATGGCGAAAGACCGGCAGCATCGCCGCGGTGGTGATCATATAGGTCGTCGCCCCGTCGCCATCGAGCGACACGGTCAGCGCGAGCAGTGCCGAACCTATCATGATGCGGACCGGGTCGCCGTGCACGATGCGAACGATGGCGCGGATCAAAGGGTCGAACACGCCGACGTCGATCATCAGCCCGAAATAGAGGATCGCAAACACCAGCATGACGCCGGTCGGGGCGAGATTCTTCACCCCGTCCATCATCATCGTGCCCAGGTCGGTCTCATAAGCGCCGAACAGCAACAGGCCGACGAGCGCGAAGGACACCGGCACGACGATCAATGCCACGATGGCCGACAAGCGCTTGGTCATGATCAGCGTCATGAAGACGCTGACCATCGTGAAGGCGTAGAGGGACAACATCGCCGGGATCAGCCGCGTAACGCTGCGACCGGGAGCTCGACAACACCCCGCGATCCTCGAACGGCGGATGGCGATGCCAGCATGTCGATGCCTTGATGGGTCGCCACATATCCTCCCTGACTGCCGTTCCTGTTTCGGAACCTTTCCGATTCCCCTAGCTCAAAGACCTTTCACCAAGCTGTCAGCATGCGGCGGGAAGATGATCGCAACCAGCAGCCCGCGGCCGCCCGGCGCATCGTCGAGCGAAAGCTCGACGCCCAGCGTTTCGGCGATCGAACGGGCGATCGATAACCCCAACCCGCTGCCGCTGCCCCCGGCACGCGGATTCAGCCGGATGAACCGTGCAAAGACCTTTTCGCGCGCCTCGGGCGGGATCCCCGGCCCATCATCCTCGATCCGTATCGCGGGTGGCGCGGTCGTGACCGTGACCGTGACCCGGCCGCCTGCCCGGTTGTAGCGAATGGCGTTGTCGACGACATTGACCAGCATTTCAGTCGCCAGCGCCACGTTGGTATGGGCATCGATGCTCCGCCCCGGCCCGTTCAGTTGCAGCCGGACGTCCTTGTCATGCGCAGCGGCCGCCTGCCCGCTCACCACTTCGGTCGCCAGCCGGACGAGATCGACGGATTCGACGGCCACCCGCTCGGCATGGCCACTATCGACGCGGGCCAGCGACAGGAGTTGGTTGAGCAAATGGCTGAGCCGCGCCCCCGCATGGTCGATGTCGGCAATCGATTCCTGCGCCTCGGCGCTGCCCGGCTTCGCGCGCTGGAGCACCGCGACATGGGTGCGCAGCACCGACAGCGGCGTCCGCATCTGATGCGAGGCATCGGCCGTGAACCGGCGAATCCCCGCAAACCCGCTGTCGAGCCGAACGAGCATGGTGTTGAACGCACGGACCAGATCGCCCAGTTCGCGGGGGACACCGATCGTCGAAAGTGGTGTCAGATCGTCGGCTCCGCGGCGGTCCATCTCGCTTTGCAGGCGCTGCAACGGGGCAAGCCCGCGGCGCACGGCGATCGGCATCAGCATGGCCGCCGTGGCGATCAGTGCCAGTTCGAGCACGGCCAGCCCGATCAACAGCCCCCGCGCCATGCGCTTGCGCGCATCCAGCGTCTCAGCAACCTGGACGATGATCGGCTCGCCGACCTGCGGCACGACGCGGGCGACTGCAACGATGCGGACGTCATGCCCCAGAAAACGCCCTTCTGAAAAGCTGAACTCCTCGCGCGGCGACGGATCGATCGGAATCTGGGGCAGGTTGGTATAGCCGGTCAATATCTCTCGGCCCCGCCTGACGCTGTAATAAACATTGTCACGCGCATTATTCTTTAGCATCCCGAAGACGGCGGGCGACAGGTCGAGCGTGATTTCGCCGTCGTCGCTGGCCAGCGAATCGGCGATCCCGCGCGCCGCCGCGCTCAAGATGCGGTCGTTGACCGCCCCGACCGTGCTGGTAATCGCGAAGGAGCCGACGACGCCGAGGACCAGCGCCAGCATCGCGATCGGCAGCACCAGCCATCCCAGCATCCGGCCGGTCAGCGACCCGCCCTTCGGGCCGTCTGAGGTCAATGGGGTTCGATCACATAACCGAGGCCGCGGATCGTTCGGATTGCGGGACCATCGGGTTCGAGCTTGCGGCGAAGGCGCGCGACATAGACCTCGATCGCGTTGGGAGAGACGGGCTCGTCATAGCCGAACACCTCGGCACTCAGCCTGTCCTTCTGCACGACCTTGCCGACCTGCGCCGACAGCCGTTCAAGCACCGCCCATTCGCGGCGGCGCAGGTCGAGCGGGCGGCCGTCGACCGCCGCAACGCGGCGCGCGGGGTCGATGGTCAGCCGGCCGATCGTGGTGAGCGGCGACGCCTCGCCCGCGGCGCGGCGCAACAGCGCGCGGACACGGGCTTCCAGTTCGCCCGCGTCGAACGGCTTGAGCAGATAGTCGTCGGCGCCATGATCCAGTCCGGCGATCCGGTCTTCGATCGCATCGCGTGCGGTCAGCACCAGCACCGGAACCTTCGATTCGCTGCGCCGGATCACATTCAGCACGTCGAGACCCGACATGTCGGGCAGTCCGATGTCCAGCAACACCAGCGCATAGGGTTCGTCGCGCACGACCTGCACCGCGGTTTCGCCGTCCTCGGCGATGTCGACCGAATGACCGGCGCTTCTCAGCAGCGCGGAAACGCCGCGCGCCAAAGCCGGGTCATCCTCGACGAGCAATATCCTCCCCATCGCTTCGATGTGGCAAAACTGCGCATCTTGGTCCACAGAAAGATTTGAAGACTGGCCGATGTGCGGAGGGGGAAATAGATTTGAAACCACGCGCGATCCTCCGCGGCATCGGGGTCTGCATCGGTATCGCGTCGCTCGCGGGTGGCTGTTCCCCGCGGTCAGAATATAGCGAGCGCGTTCCGGTCGGCTATGACCTCTCCTATGCCAAGCTGGTCGAGGAGGGGACGAAGGAGGGTCGGCTGGTTATCTGGTCGACGACGGACCGGCAGATCATGCGCGACCTGCTGTCCGCCTTTCAACGCGCCTATCCCGGCATAACGACCGAATATCATGATCTGCCCGCCCGCGATGTCGGCGACCGTTTTCTGGCGATCGGGAAAACCGGCGGTGGCAATCCCGACCTGTTGCTGTCGTCGTCGATGGACATGCAGATCAAGTTGGTGAACGACGGCTATGCGCAATCCTATGATTCGCCTGAAAAGGATAATCTGCCCGATTGGGCGAACTGGAAGAACCAGGCGTGGGGCGTCACCGCCGAACCTGTCGTCATGGTCTATAACAAATCGCTGCTGTCGCCCGGTCGCATCCCGAAAAACCATATGGACTTCGTCCGCCTGCTCGAACGGCGCGATGCCGATTTGCGGGGACGGATCGCGACCTATGACCCGGCGCTGTCGTCGGTCGGCTATCTCTGCCTGTCACAGGACAACGCCATAAGCGGTCATGTCTGGCAGATGGCGCACGGCCTTGGCGCCAACCGCGCGCGCTTTTTCTCGACCAGCGAAGAAGTCATCAAAGACGTTTCAAGCGGACGGTCGGTGATCGGCTATAATGTCCTTGGCTCCTATGCGCTGGACGAAGCGACCCGCAACAAGGATCTGGGCGTCGTTTTTCCCACCGACTACACGCTGGTCATGTCGCGGATCGCGATGATCCCGACCAAGGCCGGCCACCCCAACGCCGCCCGGCTGTTTCTGGACTTTCTCCTATCGATCAAGGGCCAGCAGCTGCTCAGCGATCATGCGATGCCGTCGGTGCGCAGCGATGTCGAACGGCCGATAGAATTGCGCGACACCACCGCGCCGATGCGCGCGGTGCGGGTCGGGCCCGAACTGCTGATCGTTCAGGACAGACTGACCCGCAATCGATTTATTAAACAGTGGAATCGCGAGATCGAGGCGGGAGCCACGTCAAGCAAACGGATTTCCCGGACAGGGTGATGTTGGACGCTCCGGCAGCTTGGCGGTCGAACCCAGAAATTTGCGAAAGCTGGCGACAGTATCATCCGCTTCTCACCGCTGAAGCCCCTCCCGGCCAAGGCCGACCCTTGCCGCGTTCCTCTTTTGTCCCTAGCTTGGCGCGATGCCGTCGCCCCTCCCCCTGCCCGCGATTCACGCGAGCCATGTCGGCATCTGGCTCGCCGATGCGCAGGGCCGTGCGCGGCGGGTCGATCGCGGCGAGGCGATCGCGGCGGTCGCGGGCACGCCGCATATCCTGCTCGGCGCGCCGCTGACCGGCGACCGGCTGGGCTATCCCGACCTGTCGGGGCTCGACCTGCTCGAGCTGTTCGCTTTCCTCTATCCCGCGCGCTTCGCGGTGCCGACCCCCGCCGGGATGGCCGCCGCGCTGGAGCTGGCCCCGCCGAAGGCCGAGGCCGAGGTCGCCGCCTTCCTGCCGCAGGCCGCCGCCGCGATGCTGGCGAGCCTCGACGATCCCGACTGGCCCGAACGCGAGGGCGCCTGGCACGGGCTGCAGGCGCTCGCGCGCCAGCGCTGGCCCTGGGCGACGCTTATCCAGCGGCAGGCGGCGCCCGAGCGCGACGAACGCTGGCTGTTCGCACGCCTGCCCGAATGGGAGGAAGCGCCGCCGCGCGGGCAGCCGCGACAGGTGACGATCAACGATGACGACGTCACCGCGCGGCTCGACCGGCTGACCGGCGACGGCGCCGAACAGCGGCCGGGGCAACAGGATTATGCGCGCGCCGTCGCGGGCGTCTTCGCCGCGCGCGAGCGCCGCGACGCGCCGCAGATGCTCGTCGCCGAGGCGGGCACCGGGATCGGCAAGACCTTGGGCTATCTCGCCCCCGCCAAACAATGGATCGACCAGTCGGCGGGCGCGGTGTGCATCTCGACCTTCACCAAGGCACTGCAACGGCAATTGGCGCGCGAGACCGAACGGCTCTATCCCGACCCCGCGACGCACCGCGAAAAGGTCGTGGTGCGCAAGGGCCGCGAAAACTACCTCTGCCTGCTCAACCTCGAAGACGCGCTGCAGGGCGGCTTTTCGGGCCGCGCCGCGATCCTCGCCCAGCTCGTCGCGCGCTGGGCGGCCTATACGCGCGACGGCGACATGGTCGGCGGGGACCTGCCCGGCTGGCTGCCCGCCTTGTTCCGCCGCAACGGCACGACCGCACTCACCGACCGGCGCGGCGAGTGCATCTATGCGGGCTGCCCGCATTTCCGCAAATGCTTCATCGAGCGATCGGCGCGCGCCGCGACGCAGGCCGACATCGTCATCGCCAACCATGCGCTGACGATGGTGCAGGCGGCGCGACCACGCGATGGCGGCGGCCCCGCCACCCGGCTGATCTTCGACGAGGGCCATCATCTGTGGGACGCCGCCGACAGCATGTTCGCCGCCGCGCTGACCGGGCAGGAAGCGATCGAGATCCGCCGCTGGATCCTGGGACCCGAGGGCAAGTCGCGCGGGCGGCGGCGCGGGCTCGCCGCGCGGCTCGCCGATGTCGCGAGCTATGACGAGGCGGGCGACAAGGCGATCCAGGCGGCGATCCACGCCGCGGGCGAACTGCCCGGCGACGGCTGGCTCGGGCGGCTGGCCGAAAACCAGCCTTGGGGCGCGGTCGAGCGCCTGCTCGCGGCGGTCCGCGCCATGGTCTATGCGCGCGGCATCGACGCCAAGGGCGGCGACAGCGGCTATGGCCTCGAAACCGAACTCGCCGATCCCGACGCCGAACTGGTCGCCGCCGCCGCGAGCGCGAGCGACGCGATCGAGGCGGTGCTGCGCCCGCTCATGGCGCTCGGGAAGCGGCTCGACGCGCTGATCGAGGACCCGCCCGACTGGCTCGACGGACAGGCGCGCGCGCGCGTCGACGGCGCGCGGCACAGCCTTGGCAACCGAATCGACACGCTGGGTGCCTGGCTGTCGCTGCTCGGGCGCGTCGGCGGCCCCGCCGATCCCGATTTCGTCGACTGGCTCGCGGTGAACCGGATCGACGGGCGCGAGGTCGACGCCGGGATGCATCGCCACTGGCTCGATCCCGCCAAGCCGATCGCCGACATCGTCTATCGCCCGGCACAGGGCGTACTTGTGACCTCGGCCACGCTGCGCGGCGCGAACGACTGGCACGACGCCGACATCCGCACCGGCGCGCGCCACATGGACGGCGGCGTCCGCCATTTCGCGGTGCCCAGCCCCTTCGACTATGCCCGCCAGTCGGAGGTGCTGATCGTCACCGACATCGCGCGCGGCGACCTGCCCGCGCTCGCCGGCGCGTACAGCCGGCTGATCGAGGCGTCGGGCGGCGGCGCGCTCGGGCTGTTCAGCGCGATCCGGCGGCTGCGCATCGTCCATGCCCGTATCGCCGACCGCCTCGCGCGCGCCGGGCTGCCGCTCTATGCCCAGCATGTCGACCCGCTCGACACCGGCACATTGGTCGATATCTTTCGCGCCGACCCGCACGCCTCGCTGCTCGGCACCGATGCCCTGCGCGACGGCGTCGACGTCCCCGGCGATTCGCTGCGGCTCGTCGTGATGGAAGGCGTGCCCTGGCCGCGCCCGACGATCCTCCACGCCGCGCGCCGCGCCGCGCAGGGCGGCGCGCGCTATGACGACATGGTGATCCGCGGCCGCATCGCGCAAGCGTTCGGCCGGTTGATCCGGCGCAGCGACGATTATGGCCAGTTCGTCATGCTGTCGCCAAGCTTCCCCTCGCGCCTGCTCGCGGCCTTCCCGCCCGGCACCCCGATCCGCCGCCTGCCGCTCGACGAGGTGGTCAATCATGTCGCCGCGGCGAATGTCGAGCGAAGACGAGGGGCCAAACCTGCCAATTACACGACTGAGGTTTGAAGCGATTTTGTTCAGGGCTAGGAGGCGAGGCGCAGGCATATGAAAATATTCCAAGGCTCGCCGACGCAGCCATGAACAAAATCGGTCAAATCCCGAAGGGACGTCAAAATGGCTTCGATCTCAAAGGGGAATGCCCTTGGAAACAGAACCACTGTTCCCGGCGAGCATTCCCCTCCGATATGTTCGCCATTTTGACGCCTCAGCCGTGGAATTGACAGGTTTGGCCCCTACGCCGCCTTTCCCGCCTTTTCACCGTCATAAGATTGCGGCACAAGGCCTCGAACACGGGGCTAGGCGCGACGGGCGCGGGGAGAGATTTTGAAGACTTTGACGATCCTGCGCCATGCCAAATCGGGTTGGGACGTACAGGTCGAGCGCGATTTCGACCGCCCGATCAACGCGCGCGGGCGGCGCGGCGCCGACCTGATCGGCCAATGGCTGAAACGCCAGGGCTTGCCCATCGACCGCATCATCGCCTCGCCCGCGGTGCGCGTCACCGAAACACTCGACCTGTTCCAGCCTGCTGCGGGCCTCGACGAGATCGAACCGCATTGGGACCGCCGCATCTACCTCGCCTCGGCGGCGACGCTGATCGACACGATCCGCGATACCGGCAAGGATGCCGACCATCTGCTGATCGCGGGGCATAATCCGGGGCTGGAGGACCTGATCCTCGAACTTGTCCCCGAAAGCGATGGCGACGAACTGCGCGCGAAGGTGGAAGAGAAGCTGCCGACCTCGGCGCTGGCGCGGCTCGAAATCGACATCGCCGACTGGCGCGAACTCGACACGAAGAGCGCGCGCTTCGTCCAGTTCATCCGCCCGCGCGACCTCGACCCGTCGCTCGGTCCGGCGATCGACTAGATCAAGACGCCGATGGCGGTTGCGAGCCGCTGGCGCAGCGCAATCAGATCTTCCACCGAAACCCCGGACTTGCCGCCGCCATGCGGCGACGCGGGCGCTGCGACCGCGGCAATCGCACCATCGTCGGACAGCGCCTTGCGCGCGCCCTCGACCGTATAGCCCTTCACATGCAGCAGTTCGTGGATCTTGCCCGCCAGTGCGACGTCGGCGGCGCGATAATAGCGACGGCGCCCCGAACGCTGGAGCGGCTTCAATTCAGGAAAGCGCGTTTCCCAGTAGCGCAGCACATGCGTGGGCACGCCGATCCGGTCCGCCAGCTCGCCGATGGCGAGCATGGCACCGGCAGCCTTGCCATCATCCTGCACCATGCTTATCCGCCCGCGACGCGGCCGCGCATCGACTGGCTGGCGCGAAAGGTCATCACCCGGCGCGGCAGGATCGGCACCTCGACCCCGGTCTTGGGATTGCGGCCGATACGCTGCGCCTTGTCGCGCAGGACAAAGGTGCCGAAGCCCGAAATCTTCACATTCTGGCCGTCGGCCAGCGCATCCGACATATGATCGAGGATCGATTCGACGATCGTCGCCGCCTCATTGCGCGACAGCCCGACCACATGATTGATCTGTGCCGCGATATCTGCGCGAGTGAGTGTCCCTGCCGCCATGATTGTCCCTCCCGTGACGAAGCCATGCTTAAACGGGTCTCGTCGGTCCCCCACCGTCACGAGTCCCGACACACTATGTAACAAAAGCGAATTAATCCGCCAAACTGAAACGGATGGAGCGTGAAGTTGATGCGGCAGGCGCCGGATCAGACGCGCAGGACCGCCGCGCCCCAGGTAAAGCCGCCGCCCATCGCCTCGAGCACGACAAGGTCGCCGCGCTTGATGCGCCCGTCACGCACCGCGAGGTCGAGCGCCAGCGGCACCGACGCCGCCGACGTGTTGGCGTGCTGGTCGACGGTCAGCACGACGCGTTCGGCGGGCAGGCCCAGCTTTTTGGCGGTCGCGTCAATGATGCGCTTGTTCGCCTGATGCGGCACGACCCAGTCGATCTTGTCCGCCGACAGCCCGACATCGGCCATCACCTCGCCGAGCACCGACGCGAGGTTGGTCACGGCGTGGCGGAACACTTCGCGGCCCTGCATGCGGACATGGCCGACGGTGCCCGTGGTCGACGGCCCGCCGTCGACATAGAGCATGTCGCAATATTTGCCCTCGGCATGCAGCCGGGTCGCGAGGATACCGCGATCGTCGTCGACATCCTCGGCCGACAGCACCACCGCCCCCGCGCCGTCGCCGAAAAGGACGCAGGTGGTGCGATCTTCCCAGTCGAGGATGCGGCTGAAGGTTTCGCTGCCGATCACCAGCGCATGTTTGGCGGCACCGGTGCGCAGCATCGAGTCGGCGACCGACACGGCATAAAGGAAACCCGAACACACCGCCGCGACGTCGAAGGCGATGCAGTCGGGCGCGCCGAGGATCGCCTGCACCTTGGTGGCGCTGGCGGGGAAGGTGTTGTCGGGGGTCGCGGTCGCGACGATGATGAGGCCGATGTCAGCGGCCTCGAGCCCTGCGGCCTGCAGCGCCTGCTGCGCCGCCGCCGCGCCGAGCGTCGCGGTCGTCTCGTCGGGCTCGGCGATGTGGCGAAAGCGGATGCCGGTGCGCTCGACGATCCATTCGTCGCTGGTGTCGACGCGCTCGGCGAGTTCGGCGTTCGAAACGCGGGTGCGCGGCAGCGCGGAGCCGGTACCGGCCAGAATCGCACGCAGGGTCACGCCGCAGTGTCCCGGCGGAAGTTGGCGAGATCTTCGGTCACTTGGCGCGTAATGTCCTTTTCGACGAGCTCGGCGCACAGATGCACGGCGTTCGCGACGCCCTTGGCGTCGGCGCTGCCATGGCTCTTGAGCACGACCCCGTTGAGGCCGAGGAACACCGCGCCATTATGGTTGTTCGGATCGAGATGATGCTTGAGCAATTCGGTCGCCGGGCGCGAGATCAGGAAGCCGATCTTCGAGCGCGTCGACGAGGTGAAGGCGCGGCGCAGCAGGTCGGACACGAAACGCGCCGTCCCCTCGATCGTCTTCAGCGCGATATTGCCCGAAAAGCCGTCGTGGACGATGACGTCGACGTCACCGCGCGACAATTTGTCGCCCTCGATAAAGCCGGTGAACTCCATCGGCAGGCCCTTCGCCTCGCGCAGCAGCGCGGCGGCGTCGCGAATCTCGTCGGTGCCCTTCAGTTCCTCGGTGCCGATGTTGAGCAGCGCGACGCGCGGGCGCTCGAGCCCCATCGCGGTGCGCGCATAGGCGGCGCCCATGACGGCGAACTGGGTCAGGTTGTTCGCGTCGCACTCGGTATTGGCGCCGAGGTCGAGCATGACGACGTCATTGTCGCCGAGCGTCGGCAACAGCGCCGCGAGCGCCGGCCGGTCGATCCCCGGCATCGTGCGCAGCGCAAGCTTGGCCATCGCCATCAGCGCGCCGGTATTGCCCGCCGACAGCGCGCCGCCGGCATCGCCGCGCTTCACCGCGTCGATCGCCAGCCCCATCGAGGTGCTTTTCGCCTTGCGCAGCGCCTGGCTCGGCTTGTCGTCGCCGCTCACCACGCCATCGGTGTGGATGATGTCCGACGCGGCGCGCAGGTTCGGGTGATTTTCGAGCGCAGCCTTGATCTGCACCTCGTCGCCGACGAGCAGGAATCGCAGCCCGTCGTGACGATGGCGCGCCATGGCAGCGCCGGCGAGCATCACGCGCACGCCGACGTCACCGCCCATCGCATCGATCGCGATTCGCGGTGTTAGGCTCATCCGAACGCTTTCCGGTTAGGGCTTAGGCGCCGACCGACATCACTTCGCGGCCGTTGTAATGGCCACAAGCGTTGCAGAGGTTGTGCGGGCGCTTCAATTCGCCGCAGTTCGGGCATTCCTGATAGGCTTCGACCTTCAGGCTGTCGTGGCTGCGACGCATGCCGCGCTTCGAGGGCGAGGTTTTTCGCTTGGGGACGGCCATGATATATCCTGCTTATACAAATGTTTATACGAATCGACGCACCCGGATTTGTCGCCCCCGTCGCCGGGAATGACTGGCCCGCCCGCCGTGCCGAAGCGCTGTCCTGCCTGAAATGACAGGAAATTCTTCGACCGAAGGGTGCCTCAACGCCAGAAGGTGTCGGGTGCCGGATCGGGCGCGGCTATAGCGTTTTTGCCCGCAAAGGCAACCCCCGAGCGGGTCTTTCGACGGTCCTTGCCCGAAGCGTGCGGGAATGCCACATCTCGCGCACCGCCGGGCGACCATACCGGCCAATGACAGAGGGGGAAGCGATATGATCATCTTGCCGATCAGCCTGACGATGGCCGCGGGGGCGGCGATCCTGAACATCTGGCTCATGATGCGCGTCGGGCGCGTGCGCGGGCAGGAAAAAGTGTCGATCGGCGACGGCGGGAACGAACGCGTCATCCGCCGCATGCGCGCGCACAGCAATTTTGTCGAAAATACAGCCGTGGTGCTGATCCTGCTCGCGCTGATCGAACTCGCCACCGGCCCGTCGACCTGGCTCTGGGCAGTAGGCTCGCTCTATCTGATCGGGCGCATCCTGCACGCGATTGGCATGGACGGCATGATGTGGGCGCGCATGGCGGGCACGATCATCACCATGCTGACGCAGCTCGGCCTCGCCGGTTTCGCCATCTTCACCGTCTATGCGACCCCGGTCGCAACCAAGTCGGTGGTGCAAGGATATGGCGAAACGACCACCGTTCCGGCCGAATGACCCTGCGGAACGGTCAAGCCGTGCCCATCGCCATGTCGCTGACATAGGGATTCGTCCGCCGCTCGGCGGCGAAATTGCTGTGCGCGCCATGGCCGGGCAGGAAGACGGTGTCGCCGCCGAGCGGCCACAGTTTCTGCGTGATCGATGTGAGCAATTGCTGGTGGTTGCCGCGCGGGAAGTCGGTGCGCCCGATCGATCCCTGGAACAGCACATCGCCGACGATCGCGAGCTTTGAGGGCTCGTGATAGAAGACGACATGCCCCGGCGTGTGCCCCGGGCAGTGGATGACGTCGATCGCGAGGTTGCCGACCGTCACCGTATCGCCGTCGACCAGCCAGCGGTCGGGCTCAAAGGGTTCGCCCTCCATGCCGAACCGCTCGCCCGCGGTGGCAAGCCCCTCGATCCAGAAACGGTCATCCTCATGCGGCCCTTCCACGGGTACGCCGAGTTCCTTCGCGAACACCCCGGCGAGCCCGCAATGGTCCATGTGGCCGTGGGTAACGAGGATCTTCTCGACCTCGACCCCGGTCTGCCGCACCGCCTCGCGCAATTTGTCGAGGTCGCCGCCGGGATCGACGAAGGCGGCCTTGTTGGTCTCGGTGCACCAGAGCAGAGTGCAATTCTGCTGGAAGGCGGTGACGGGGACGATGGCGGCGCGCAGCGGCGGATTGGGAGTGTTCATGGCCCCGGATGTGGGCAAAGCGCGCCGATTTGGCAAGAGTCGCGTTGGTCGCCGAGGCGGCGCCGGATCAGCGCAAGGTCATCGTGTCGCCCTCGACATTCACCACGTCGAGCTTCGACAAATAGCTTTGCCCGAGCAGCGACACGCCCATGTCTGCGTCGATCACCGCCGCCTCTACCCGGCGCACCTCGACCCCGTCGACATCGACGCTGTCGAGGATCAGCCGGCGCATCGGCACGTCGCCGCCGGCGGTACGCGCGGTCCCGGTGACCGGCAGGTCGTCGACATTGACCCCGATCGCCTCCGCATCGCGGCGCGTCAGCGCGACGACCGAGGCGCCGCTGTCGACCATCATGCGGATACTCGTGCCGTCGACATTGGCGTCGGCGTAGAAATGCGAATCCTCGGCCCGGCCGAGCCGTACCACGCCCCCCGGAGCGGAAGCGGGCGCCGACGCGGTCGAGGACCAGCCGCCACCCTTGTCTTTCTTCGTTGTCCAGTTCGGATTGTCATCGCCGCCGCGATCCGGTTCGGCGGCCGTATCGACAGGAGATGACCGGCTGGCGATACCCGCCATGCCGACCGAAACCGCCGCGATCACTGCGGCCAAGCCAAGGAAACGCCCCATCATGGCGCACAAGGTCGCAGAACATGGTTGGGGAAAGGTTAAGCGCGCCTCAGGATTCGGGTTCGGCGAGCCCGCGATCGCCGCTCTCGACGAAGGCGCGCCAGGTCGGCGTGCCGTCGCGCATCGAATAGGTGATGCGCGCGCAGGCATAGGGCCGCCCCGGCGCATTGTCCGCGTCGAACGCCGTGGCCGGCCAAGGGCCGTTGCCGACCGCCGACCAGCAGACGAGCGCCTCCGCCTCCTGCCCCGCCTCGATTGCGGCCCGTTCGCTGGCGCCCAGCGACGCCGGAGCGCTCCAGCCGAGGATACGGTGATGCTTATATCCGCGCGAGAAAAGAGCGTGCAGAAAAGGGCTGTCGGGATCGACAAGCAGGGTCCGGATGCGTGCGCGGTCGGCAGCCGCGAGCCATTGCCCGCCGAGCATCGGCGCCCAGCGTGCCTCGTCGCGCGACTGCAACGCCGCGACCAATTCGTCGGCAGCGGCCTCGAAGCGTGGCGTCCAGACCGAATCGGCCGCGAGCGGCGCGAGCGGCGACGCGGGCGCCGCAACCTCGGTTTCGACGGGCAGGAGCGAGGCCGGCGCCGCATGGGCGGACGCGGCCAGGACGAAAGCGGCGATCAGCGCCGACGGCATCAGCTTCGCGGGCATGGCGGCCAGCCTAGCATCAAGGCCGGCCCCTGTCATGATCCGGCCGCGAGTCCCTCGCGCATCCAGTCCGGCGCGGTCGCGGGATCGATACCTTCCACCCGCCGATGCTCGACCGACAGGCCGAGGTCGGGGTACGCGATCACCTGCCGTTTTTCGTCGGCCTCGGCGAGCGGCACGACGACGAGCCGCCGGTTGACCTTTTGCCGCCAGTTCATCCGCGCGGTATTTTCCTGCCCGACATAACAGCCCTTGGTAAAACTGACGCCGTTCAGCTCGGTCGCATTGCATTCGAGCCACAAGGTCGTGCCGTCGCCGAGTTCGGCGCGGCCCTCGGTCACGCCGAGCGCCAGACGGTGCGCCTGCCATGCCGCATCGGCGCCCTCGCCCTCGTCGGCGGGCGCCAGCCAGCGCTGACCGAGGCCCGAGAGGCGCGGGTCGACGACGCCGAGATCGCCTTCGGGCGCCCAATGCACCGCGAGATCGTGCTCGACCGCGATCGTGATCGCGCGGCGGAGGCGATAAAGCGTCAGCCGCTTGGCGAGGTCCGCTGCGGCCTCGCGCTCGCAATCGATCAGCACATCGTCCTCGTCGCCCCAGATCAGGAAATCGAACAGCGCCTTGCCCTGCGCGGTAAGCAGCCCTGCCCAGACCGGCAGATTGCCCGAGGTGTCGTTGGTCACCAGCCCCTGCAGGAAACCCCTCACATCCTCCCCCGAAAGACGGATCAGTGCGCGGTCGTGAAGGGTGGTATTGGCCATGGCGATAATCTAGGGACGCGGCAGCCAAAGCCAAGCCTCCTTTCGCGAGATTCCCGATGACCGATCGCCTGACCATCCGCCGCCCCGACGACTGGCACGTCCACCTGCGCGACGGCGCGATGCTCGACCATGTGGCGAAATATACCGCCGCGCAGTTCGCGCGTGCGATCATCATGCCGAACCTGTCGCCGCCGGTGACCACCGCCGAGGAAGGCGCCGCCTATCGCGACCGCATCCGCGCCGCGACGCCGGGCCTGGATTTCACCCCGCTGATCGTCGCCTACCTCACCGACGCGAGCGACCCCGACCAGATGGCGCGCGGCCATGGCGAAGGCGTGTTCACCGCCGCCAAGCTCTACCCCGCCCACGCCACCACCGGCAGCGCGCACGGCGTTACCGACATTGCGAAGATCATGCCCGTGCTCGAACGCATGGCCGAAATCGGCATGCCGCTGCTGATCCATGGCGAGGTAACCGACCATGACGTCGACATCTTCGATCGCGAGGCGGTGTTCATCGATCGCACGCTGAAGGGGCTGGTGCGCGACCTTCCCGAACTCAAGATCGTCTTCGAACATATCACGACGTCCGAGGCCGTCGATTTCGTGAAGGCGGCACCCGCCAATGTCGCGGCGACGATCACCCCGCAGCACCTGCACATCAACCGCAACGCGATGCTCGTCGGCGGCATCCGCCCGCATGCCTATTGCCTGCCCGTCGCCAAGCGCGAGGCGCACCGCCTCGCGGTCCGCGCCGCCGCCGTATCGGGATCGCCCAAATTCTTCCTCGGCACCGACAGCGCCCCGCACGCGGTACATACCAAGGAAGCCGCCTGCGGCTGCGCCGGCATCTTCAACGCGCCTTACGCGCTCGAATCCTATGTTACCGTGTTCGACGAGGAAGGCGCGCTCGACAAGTTCGAGGGCTTCGCCAGCGAGCATGGCCCCGATTTCTATGGCCTGCCGCTCAACGGCGGCACGATCACGCTCGAACGCGGCGAGACGCTCGTTCCCGACCGCTGCGGCGAGGTCGTCCCCTTCCACGCGGGCGAAACTTTGGGGTGGAAGCTGGTCTGAACCGTCGCCCCCGCGACGCGATTCAAGCGATCTCGATCATCCGCTCGGCGCGCATCTTGCGCCACATGTCAAAGCTGAACACCGCGATGCTCGTCCAGATGAGCAGGAAGCAGACGAGCTGCGCAGGCTTCAGCGGCTCGCCGAAGACGAACAGGCTGAGCAGGAAGACGATGCTCGGCGCCAGATATTGCACGAAGCCGAGCGCGGCATAGCTCATCTTGCGCGCCGCCGTGGCAAAGAGCAGCAGCGGCACGGCGGTCACGACGCCGCCCGCCGCGAGCAGCCAGCTTATTCCCGTATCCGAAGCGAAACCGCGCCCGTCGCCGATCCAGATATACCAGCCCGCCGCCACGAGCGAGAGCGGCATGAGGAGCGTCGTCTCCACCGCGAGCCCGGGCAGCGACCCCACCGGCGCGACCTTGCGGATCAGGCCATAGAAAGCGAAGCTGACGGCGAGCGACAGGCTGATCCACAGCGTATCGAGCGCACCCGCGAGCAGGATCGCGACCCCGACCGCGGCGATCGCCACCGCCAGCGCCTGCAGCCGCGAAAGGCGCTCGCCGAGGAAGATCATCCCCAGCATCACATTGACCAGCGGGTTGAGATAATAGCCGAGGCTCGCCGCCAGCACATGGTCGGTGAACACCGCGAAGATATAGACGAGCCAGTTCACCGCGATCAGCACCGAGCTGAGCAGCAACAGCCGCAGCGCGCGCCAGTCCCTGAGTGCCGTCAGATAGTCGCCGATCTGGCGGCGGAACGCCATGATCACGAAGCAGAGCGGCAGCGACCAGAGGATGCGCTGCGCCAGCACCTCGACCGGCGGCACGGTGGTGAGCAGCTTGAAGAAAAGCGGGACGAAGCCCCAGATCGCATAGGCGCCAAGCGCATAAGGCAAGCCGCCCTGCTCGCTCCCCGCAGGGGCCGGTGCCTGTGCCATGTCGGACGCCGTCAGGAAATCAGATGATACCGCCGCCGAGCATCAGGCGCAGCGCACCGATGACGATGACGACGATATTGAGGTTCCTACCGCTCGTCCGGTCCGACATCGCCCCGAGCGCAAGCCCGACGACGGCGAAGGGAATGATCACCCAATTCGCAATGCCGAGGAACGGAATGAAGGCGACAATCACGAGAAGGAGCGCGATCACGCCGATGACGAGCGAAGCGATGTTGAGCATGGAAGCGAATGTCGCACGCCGCGAAACGCCCCGCAAGGCCCTTTCGGTTCGTCGACAGCAGCACTCGGTTCGTCTCGTTGCCTTGGGTTCATGCAACGCTGATCCGGTTCGGGCCGTTCTCCCCCCGTAGCGACCGCAGCCTTTCAAGAGGTGCGGGACGCCAAACCAGGAAAGGACTTCTCATGCGTAATCTCACCAAGGGCCTGCTCGGCGCCTTCGCCGCGATCAGCGTCACCGCGACCGCCCCGGTCTACGCCGGCATCACCGCCGCCCCGGCCACGAGCGAAGGCTTTTACAAAGTCGAACAGGAAACCGGGTTCCATAAGAAGAACAAGCGCCACCGCCACTACGCCGACCAGCGCATCAATTCCAACACCCGCGTGTGGCGCGGCAATGACGGTCGCTATCGCTGCAAGCGCGATAATGGCACGACCGGCCTGCTGATCGGTGCCGCGGTTGGCGGCCTCGCCGGCAACGAAATCGCCGGTAATGGCGACAAGCTGCTCGGCACGATCATCGGCGGCGGCGCCGGTGCGCTGATCGGTCGCGAGATCGACCGCGACAAATATCGCTGCCGCTAAGCGATAGCTTACCGTTACGGGTGCGGGTCCGAGACCCCTCCGCCCGCATACGTGATGGAGAGGGCGTCGGTCGCAAGACCGGCGCTCTCGAATTTTAGGCGGAATCTATTGGGCGCTTACGCCCCGTCCCAAGCCGCGATCGTGGTGCGGTGGAGCAGCCGGTCATGCCCGTCATAGCCGCCCGTCGCGCGGTGCAGCACCGAACGATTGTCCCACATGATCAGCATGTCGGGTTCCCATATATGGCTGTAGCGAAACGCTTCGCGACCCTGCCACTGGATCAATTCATAAAGGAGCGGCAACGCTTCGGCATCGTCGAGGCCATCGAAGCCGATGATATAGCCCGCGCAGCCGAACAGCCCCTTGCGCCCGGTTTCGGGATGCTCGCGAACAAAAGGGTGAAGCTGGGTGTCGAGCGCTTCATCGCCCGAACGGATGTCCATGCTGCGATCCTTGTCCTTCGCGCCGTACATGCCCGACGGGGCATAGCCGGCACGGGCGCTATGAATCGCCTGCAGCCCCTCGACCCGCGCCCGCAATTCGGCGGGCATCGCGTCGAGCGCGGCATGCTGGTTCGAAAATTCGGTGTTGCCGCCGACCGGCGGGATGGTGATACCGAACAGGCAGGTGCCGGCCGGCGGACGCGCCTGAAAACTCCAGTCACTGTGCCAGTTTTCGGCGAACAGCGGCGCGGTCTCGTCGGCCCTGCGCCGCACCGCGATGATATGCTCGCGCCCCGGGATCGGGCGGATGAACGGATCGTCGCCGAAACCGCCGAAATAGCCGGTGAAGCGTTCAAGATCGTCTTCGCTCATCTTCTGGTCGGGAAAGGCGAGGACATGATGCTCCAGCCAGGCGGCGCGGATCGCCGCGACCGTGCCGGCATCGAGCGGCTGCGTCAGATCGACGCCGGTAACACGGGCGCCGCAGGACTCGCCGCTGGGGGTGATCGCGAGGGTCATGGCATGATGCTGCGCCGATTGCGACGCGCGGTCAATCGGGCGCGCGAACACAGTGGACGCCACCCGCCTTTTGGATCATCCTTGCCCCCGTCCGTGGAGGAAAGCCGATGAAGAGCCTGACGAAAATCGCGATACTATTTGGCCTCGGCCTGACGGTCGCCTCGCTGCCCGCAGCCGGCGTCGCGGCGCTCAAGCAAGGCGTCAAGGCACCCGATTTCACGCTGAAGGCAGCACAGGGCGGCAAGGAATTCGACCTGTCGTTGAAATCGACACTGCGGAACGGGCCGATCGTGCTCTATTTCTTTCCCGCCGCCTTTACCCCCGGCTGCACGGTCGAGGCGCATCTGTTCGCCGAATCGAACAGCAAGTTCAACCGGCTCGGCGCGCGCGTCATCGGGGTGACGGCGGGCAATATCCACCGCGTCGCCGAATTCTCACGCTCCGAATGCCGCGACAAATTCGCCGTCGCGGCCGATCCCGGCGCCAAGGTCGCGGCGCAATATGACGCGACGATGGTCGGGCCCAACGGCGCGCCGCTGTCGAACCGGACCTCCTATGTCATCGCGCCGAACGGCACGATCCTGCTCAGCTACACCGACAGCAAGCCGCAGGCGCATGTCGAAAAGACGATGGCGGCGGTGCGCGCCTGGAACGCGCGGCGCTAGGGTTCGCGGCGGTCGGACCAAATAGGTCGCCCGCCCTTTCGCTTGCCCTCGCCGCGCCCATGCCGCACAAGCGCCGACTGATTTCGACAGGGGAGGATCATCATGCTCAACGGACCTTTGCTCGTCACCGAGCGGCTGATCCTGCGCCCGCCCGCCGCCGAGGATTTCGATGCCTTTGCCGATATGTGCGGCGACGCCGAAACGATGAAGTTCATCGGCGGCGCCTGTCCGCCGGCGCAGGCCTGGCGGCTCTGGTGCACACTTGCGGGGGCCTGGCATATCCGCGGCTTTTCGATGTTCTCGGTGATCGAGCGCGCGAGCGGCGAATGGGTCGGGCGGATCGGCCCGTGGGAGCCCGCCGAATGGCCGGCGCCCGAGATCGCCTATGGCGTCCGCGCGAAGTTTGCGGGCACCGGCTATGCCTTCGAGGCGGCGGTCGCGGCGTGCGACTTCGCGGTCGAGTTCCTGAAATGGGATGAGCTGATGCACTGCATCGACCCCGCCAATGTCCGGTCGCAGGCGCTCGCCAGGCGGCTGGGCGCCACCAACAGCGGCCCGACCCGCCTGCCCGCGCCGTTCCAGGATGCCCCGGTCGACGCATGGAAACAGAGCGCCGACCATTGGCGCGCGAACCGCAAGGCGCTCGGCGCATGACCGACCGTCATGTCGACCCCGAACGGCCGCAGTTCGAGGCGTTCAAGGCGCTACCGCGCGATACCGTCATCCACATGCTCAACCTCGTCCGTTTCAAGGACAAGGCGACCTATGCCGAGGACCACCCGCTCGCGGGACAGCAACTCACCGGCGCCGAGGCCTATCGCCATTATGGCACTGACAGCGGCCCGGTTTTCCAGCGTGTCGGCGGCCGCGTGATTTGGCGCGGGACGATGGAGGCGATGCTCATCGGCTCCGACGGCGAGCGCTGGGATGCGATCTTCGTCGCCGAATATCCGACCAGTGGCGCCTTCCTCGAAATGGTTACCGATCCGGTCTATCGCGAGGCGGTCAAGCACCGGCAGGCGGCGGTCGAAACCTCGCGTCTGATCCGCTGCGCGCCAAATGCGTCTCAGGGTGACACAGTTTTCGGCTGACAAAGGCCCCTGCGTTAACGTTCTTTATTCGCGCCTTTTTGATCGCAATCGGGCATTCCTTGACCGTTATTAAGGGAGTGTTAGCGATGATCTTGCGCGGAAAATGGCTGATCGCCGGCCTGCTGATGGCAGCGGCTCCGCTCGCCGGCTGCCGGGACAATCCCGATGCCAAGGCCGAACTGTCGCCGCTCGACGACGGGCTGACCAACGCCGACCCCGCGATCAAGGGCTCGCTCGAAGACAAGATCATGGTCGATCCCAAGCTGACGGGTCAGGCGAACCAGAATGCGGTGACCCCGGGCAACAAGCCCGTCGACGGCGGCATTCCCGCGGTCGCGGGTGCCAAGGCCGCGACCGCCGCCGAAGCCGCCGCAGCGCTCAAGGCCGGCAAGTTGCTCGCCGCACCCAAGGCGTTGCCGATGGAAGCCTGCGAGGATTGCACCGCCAAGCGCCCGGTTACGATCGGCGCGATGGCGCGCGAGCAGTCAAAGGGCAGCTGCGATGCCAAGCTGACCTATAACAACCAGTGGGCGGACCGCCTGCCCGCCGCGTTCAAAGTCTATCCGCGCGCGACGTTGCGCGAGGCAGCCGGCGTTGCAGGCGGCAAGTGCAACATCCGCGTTGTCAATTTCCAGACCGCGGCGTCGCTGCAGGCGGTGCTCGACTATTATCACACGATGGCGATCCGCGCCGGCTACACCAGCGACCACCGGATCAACGGCAGCGAGCATATGCTGGGCGGCACCAAGGGCGACCTCGCCTATGTCGTGATGGCGCGCGCCGACGGCGGCATGACCGACGTCGACCTAGTGGCCTCGGGCGGTCGCTGACCTAGCTTTACGGCAGACAAGGAAAAAGGCCCCGGATCGCTCCGGGGCCTTTTCCCTTGCGTGACGTCGCAACCAGGATGCGTCGTCAGACCTTGTCACCGAGCGCGCCCTTGACCGCGCCCTTCAAATTCTGGGCCTCGCCCTTGCGCTCCTGCGCTTCGCCTTCGGCGCGCAGCCGCTCATTGTCGGTGGCCTTGCCGATCGCCTGCTTGGTGTTGCCGGCGACTTCGTTCGCAATGCCTTTGGCCTTGTCTTTCAGTTCACCCATGGGGAGTCTCCTTTGACCGGGTTCGGGAGGCTATCGGCCTCTCAAAACATCAACCCGCTCACCCCCGCCAATGTTCCAGAAAACGGGTTAAACCGTTCATCGCAAAGCAATATTTAACCTGGATTAAGTTTCGCCGGGTCAGGGCCGCGCCGCGACCTTGTCGAGCGCCGCGGGGTCGCAGATCGTAATATGGTTGTAGTCGACGGCGATCAGCCCCGCCGCCTCGAAGGCGCGCAGCAGCTTGTTGACGCTCTGCCGCGTCACCCCGAGCATCGCCCCCAGCTGCTCCTGCGGCAGCCGCAGCCCCAGTTCGATCCCGCTCGCACCCGCGATCCCGTGGATGCGCGCGAGGTCGGCGAGCGTCGCCGCCATCCGCTGGTCGAGCGAACCGAGATTCTGCGCGTCGAGCAGCCGCAGGCTGTCACCGTGCCGCGCACACATCAGCATCGCGACATCGCGCCACAGGATCGACTCGCTGTCGAGGATCGCCGCCAGCGCGTCGATCGGCAGGTGCAGCAGCACGCTGTCCGCATAGGCGCGATAGTCGTAATGGATCGGCGGCGCCGCGAGCAGCCGGACGATCGCCAATATTTCGGGCGGGCCGTTGATCCCGAGCACGAATTTCTTGCCCGCCGCCGAACCGCGGCTGACCTCGACCTCGCCCGACGCGATAACGAAGGCCTCGCGCTTTTCGGGATCATGCGCATAGATCTCAGTGCCGCGCGGATAAAATTCGGGACGCGCGATCCCCGCAAGATCGGCGAGCCGCGCCGCGGGCCAGGACGCGAACAGCGCGCAGCGGCGCAGCGCCGCGATGCGCTCCTCCTGCGACCATGCGTGCGGCTTCGTCGCCATCGCTCCCCCTCGCCGCCAAGCTTAGGCGCGCGCCGCAAAATTCCCAAGAGATTGTCGGCACGTTGACAGACGCGAGTCCAAGCACCGCGCTAAGGGCGCGGGAAATCGGTTCGGGAGATATCTGTGATGACACGACTGCTTGCCCTGCTGGCGATGCTCGCCGCCTTCCTGTCCGGCCCCGCCGCCGCGCAGCCGGTCACCGAGGAGGAAGCCTATGCCATCGGCATCGAGGCCTATACCTATGCCTATCCGCTCGTGCTGATGGAAACCACGCGCCGCGTCGCGACCAATGTCGGCGCGCCCGGCCGGATGCGCTCGCCGGTCAACAGCTTCGCCAATATGAAGACCTATCCCGACGCCAACTTCAAGGACGTCGTGCGCCCCAATGCCGACACGCTCTATTCGTCGATGTGGTTCGACGTCGGCAAGGAGCCGCTCGTCCTGACGCTGCCGAACACGGGAGGCCGCTATCATGTCATCCCGCTGATGGACATGTGGACTGACGTCTTCGCGACGCTCGGCACGCGCACGACGGGCAATGACGGCGGCACCGCCGCGATCGTCGGCCCGCATTGGCAAGGCACGCTGCCGAAGGGCATGCGGCTGATCCGCAGCCCCACCGACATGGGCTGGATCATCGGCCGTATCCAGACCAATGGCGCCGCCGACTATGCGCATGTCCATGGCCTGCAGGCCGGGCTGAAAGCCACCCCGCTGTCGCGCTGGGGCAAGCCCGAGGTCGCCGCCGCCATTCCCGCCCCCGACGCCTCGATCGACATGAAGACGCCCCCGGTGCAACAGGTCGCGGCGCTCGCGCCGCAGGCCTTTTTCGCGAGCTTCGCCGAATTGATGAAGCGCAACCCGCCGCACGCCAGCGACTATGCGATCGTGCTGCGCATGGAGCGCCTCGGCATCGTGCAAGGCCAGGGCTTCGACCTGTCGAAGGCCGATCCCGCGGTCCAGCGCGGCCTGACCCGCGCTGCCGCCGACGCCTATCAGCGCATCGTCACCCGCCGCAAGGCGCTGCCCGTCCGCGGCGGCTGGGGCGCGATCGGCAGCACCGTCGGCGTCTATGGCAATGATTATCTCGCGCGGGCCTTCATCGGTTTCGCCGGCCTCGGCGCGCTGCCGCCCGAGGAAGCCGTCTATCCGATGGCCGTGCTCGGCGACGACGGCAAGCCGCTCAACGGCGCGTCGAACTATGTGCTGCATTTCGACAAGGACCAGATCCCACCCGCCGACGCCTTCTGGTCGCTGACGATGTATGGCGAGGATCAGTTCTTCGTCGCCAACCCGATCGATCGCTTCGCGATCGGCGACCGCGACAAGCTCAAGTTCAACCCCGACGGGTCGCTCGACCTCTATATCCAGAATCTATCCCCCGGCGTCGACAAGGAAGCCAACTGGCTCCCCGCCCCCGCCGGCGTCTTCACGATGAACCTGCGCCTCTACCTGCCGCAGCGCCGCGCGACCGACGGCAGCTGGGCACCGCCGCCGGTCAAGCAGGTGCCGTAACCGTACCGAGTATGCCGGCCTAGATCAGCCCAGCCAGCGGGCTCGACGGATCGGCATATTTGCGCAGTCCCATGCGTCCCGCGAGATACGCGTCGCGCCCCGCCTCAACCGCTTGGCGCATCGCGCGTGCCATGCGGATCGGGTCCTTCGCCTCGGCGATCGCGGTGTTCATCAGCACGCCGTCGCAGCCGAGTTCCATCGCCACCGCGGCATCGCTCGCGGTGCCGACCCCGGCATCGACGAGCACGGGCACCGACGCGCCCTCGACGATCAGGCGCACGGTCACGCGGTTCTGGATGCCCAGCCCCGACCCGATCGGTGCGCCGAGCGGCATGATCGCGACCGCGCCCGCATCCTCGAGCTGCTTCGCGGCGATCGGATCGTCGACGCAATAGACCATCGGCAGGAAGCCTTCCTTGGCGAGCACCTCGGTCGCCTCCAGCGTCTCGCGCATGTTCGGATAGAGCGTCTTGGCCTCGCCGAGCACCTCGAGCTTCACCAGGTCCCAGCCCCCCGCCTCGCGCGCGAGGCGCAAGGTCCGGATCGCGTCGTCGGCGTTGAAGCAGCCTGCGGTGTTCGGCAGGTAGGTGATCTTTTTCGGATCGATATAGTCGGTCAGCATCGGCGCGCTCGGGTCCGACACATTGACGCGGCGCACCGCGACGGTGACGATCTCCGCCCCCGACGCGGCGACGGCGGCCGCATTCTGCTCGAAATCCTTATATTTGCCGGTCCCGACAATCAGCCGCGACGTGAAAGTCCGTCCGGCAACGCTCCAACTGTCGGTCAACAACCACCTCCTACGAAATGAACGATTTCCAGCGCGTCGCCCTCAACCAGCGCGACATCGGCAAGCGTCGAGCGCGGGACGATCTCGCGGTTGCGCTCGACCGCGACCTTTTTCACATCGAGCCCGAGCGACGCGACGAGATCGGCAACGCTGCCTTCGCGCACCTGGCGGGGATCGCCGTTGAGGATGATGGTGATGGCCATGGGGTCCGCTTACCGGCTTCGCCGCAAAACACCATATGCCGGGCAAGTTTTTTGCCCTAATATGCGAGCATGACGTCGCTCGAAAAATTCATCTCCTTCGCGCAGGCGCTGCCTGCCGATCAGTTGGAGTCGGTCGAGGCGTCCTTGTCGGCACTGATGGAATCGCTGTCCGAACAGTTCGACTTTTCGCCGGAAGAATTGGCCGAAATCGATCGCCGCGTCGCGAACCCGAACCCCGAATTTTCGAGCGCGGCGGATATCGCCGGAATTTTCGGCCGTCCCTTCTCGGCATGACGACGGTCGTTTTCCGCAAGGAAGCGGAAGCCGACCTGCGATCCATCATCGTATATTATGAAGAGGTGGCGCCTGACGCCCTGCCGAACATATTGTCGGATATCTATCGCTCGATCGATCAGCTTGCCCGTTATCCGCATTCAGGCATGGCGGTTCCGGGCCGCTCCTTTCGCCGGATCGTGACGATCAAATATCACTTCAAGCTCGCCTATGAGGCGTCCGACGACCGGATCGTCATCCTCGGCATCTTCCGCTATCAGGACCGCGAAGCCTGACATTTCCCTTCCTCGTCGAAAGCTCGTGCCTTGTCCGATAAGCCCACCGTCTATGTTCTCTCCGGCCCCAATCTCAACCTGCTCGGCACGCGCGAGCCCGAAATCTATGGTCATGATACGCTCAATGACATCCATGCCCGGCTCGAGGCGCAGGCCGATGGCCTCGGCCTTCGCCTCGAATGCCGCCAGACGAACCATGAAGGCACGCTGATCGATTGGTTGCATGAGGCGTACATCGCGGGCGCCAAGGCGGTTCTGCTCAATGCGGGGGGCTATACGCACACCTCGATCGCGATCCACGACGCGATCAAGTCGATCAAGGTGCCGGTGATCGAGGTTCATTTGTCGGACCCGATGCAGCGCGAATCCTTTCGCCATATCAGCTATGTAGGCATGGCGGCCGTCGCCCATTTTGCCGGTCACGGCGCAAACAGCTATACGCTGGCGCTGGACGCCGCCGCGTCTCTCTGACAAGAGGCGGCATCGAAAACAGGGGTCCGCGCGTCTTCATCGTCGAGAGACGCCGCAAAACAGCAGGAAAATCATCATGGGTGACCATAAAGACAATGGCATCAACATCGATCCGGCCTTCGTCCGCGCGCTCGCGGAACTGCTGGACGACACGCAGCTTTCGGAAATCGAGGTCGAGGATGGCGACCGCAAGGTGCGCGTCGCGCGCACGCTGACCGCCGCCGCCGCACCGGTTGCCTATGCCCCCGCGCCGGTCGCCGCGCCCGCCGCCGCCGCGCCTGCGGCTCCTGCCGCCGCTTCGGCCGCCCCTGCCGTCGACAATTTCTCCGACGCGGTGAAATCGCCGATGGTCGGCACCGTCTATCTCGCCCCCGAACCGGGCGCCCCGAACTTCGCTGCCGTCGGCTCGGCGGTGAAGGCCGGCGACACCATCCTGATCATCGAGGCGATGAAGGTGATGAACCCGATCACCGCCACCGCCGCGGGCACGCTGAAGGCCGTGCATGTCGAGAACAGCCAGCCGGTCGAATATGACCAGCCGCTGTTCACCATCGGCTGAGGCTGAAGGGTAGTTTTGGGCATGGCTATCGAAAAGCTCCTGATCGCCAACCGCGGCGAGATCGCGCTGCGCATCCACCGCGCGTGCCACGAAATGGGCATCAAGACCGTCGCGGTCCATTCCACCGCCGACGCCGACGCGATGCATGTGCGCCTCGCCGATCAGGCCGTGTGCATCGGTCCGCCGGCGGCGAAGGACAGCTATCTCAACATTCCCGCGATCATCTCGGCGGCCGAGGTCACCGGCGCCGACGCGATCCATCCGGGCTATGGCTTCCTGTCCGAAAATGCGCGCTTTGCCGAGATTATCGAAGCGCATGACATGATCTTCGTCGGGCCGAAGCCCGAACATATCCGCACCATGGGCGACAAGGTCGAGGCGAAGCGCACCGCGGTCGCGCTGGGCCTTCCCGTCGTCCCCGGCTCGCCCGGCGCGGTGACCTATGGCGACGAGACCAAGAAGCTCGCCGCGGCGATCGGCTATCCCGTGCTTATCAAGGCCGCCTCGGGCGGCGGCGGGCGCGGCATGAAGGTCGTTCCCGACGAGGAAAGCCTCGAAAGCCTGATGGGCCAGGCGTCGTCCGAAGCGGCAGCGGCGTTCGGCGACCCGACCGTCTATATGGAAAAATATCTCGGCAATCCGCGCCACATCGAATTCCAGGTGTTCGGCGACGGCAACGGCAATGCCATCCACCTCGGCGAACGCGACTGTTCGCTCCAGCGCCGCCACCAGAAGGTGCTCGAGGAAGCCCCCTCGCCCGTGATCTCGGCCGACGAACGCGCGCGCATGGGCAAGGTGTGTGCCGACGCGATGGCCAAGATGCATTATCGCGGCGCCGGCACGATCGAGTTCCTGTGGGAAAATGACGAATTCTTCTTCATCGAGATGAACACACGCATCCAGGTCGAGCATCCGGTGACCGAGATGATCACCGGCTTCGATCTCGTGCGCGAACAGATCCGCATCGCCGACGGCCGCGGCCTGTCGGTGCGGCAGGAGGATCTCGAATTCCGCGGTCATGCCATGGAATGCCGCATCAATGCCGAGGACCCGCGCAGCTTCATGCCCTCGCCGGGCAAGGTCACCCAATATCACCCGGCCGGCGGCATGCATGTGCGCGTCGATAGCGGGCTCTACGCCGGCTATTCGATCCCGCCCTATTACGACAGCATGATCGGCAAGCTGATCGTTTACGGCCGCAGCCGCGAAAGCTGCATGATGCGCATGCGCCGCGCACTCGAGGAAATGGTCGTCAGCGGGGTCAAGACCAATATCCCGCTGCACCAGGCGCTGCTCGCCGCCCCCGACGTGATCCACGGCGACTATACGATCAAGTGGCTCGAGGAATGGCTGGCGAAGCAGGACGAAGAGGCTTCGGCATAACCTTTTGACGCCCTTCCCTTCGGGGAAGGCGCCAATCGCGCCGAGCTGTGGCCTAGCTCACTTTCACTGGGGTCGCTTTTTGGCTATGGGCCTTAACCATGGTCAAAATCTCCCCCCTTGCCGCCCCTTTGCTTGTCTCGCTGACGCTTGTCGCCACCCCCGCGCTTGCGCAATCGGGGGTGAAGGAGGATTCGGTCGTCGTCCAGCCCGACAAAGTCACCGACGACGCGCCCGAGGTCGAGAGCGCCGAGCAGGCCAATCTGCCGAGCTGGTCGAAAGCCAATGCCGAGGCGCTGCTGCGCAGCATCGAGGGCATCGGCGCCGAGGGGCTGTTCGCCAAGGACTATAATCCCGAGGGTCTCGCCGCCGCGATCGTCAGCGACGACCAGGCGCGCCTCGACCGGGTCGCGACCGACAGCTTCCTGCTGCTTGCCACCCACCTGCGCGACGGGCGCACCCCCAATGCCGCGCGCAAGCAGTGGTTCATGGTCGACAGTGACGCCGACCATATGCCGCTGGTCTCGATGCTGACCTCGGCGCTGCTCGCGGGGACGGTCTCGCAGACGCTCGCCGGCTTCGACCCCGCCCATCCCGATTTCGCGGTACTCAAGGCATCGCTCGCGACCGCCAAGACCCCGGCCGAGGCGAATGCGATCCGCGTCAACATGGAACGCTGGCGCTGGATGCCGCAGAACCTTGGCGAGCGCTATATCGTCAGCAATGTGCCCGAATATCTGACCCGCGTCGTCCATGACGGCACGATCATCGCGACGCACAAGGCCGTCGTCGGCAAGACGTCGACCGCGACGCCGCAGCTCAATCCGATGGCGACCGGGATCATCGTCAACCCGACCTGGACGCTGCCGCGCAGCATCATCAACGAGGGCATCGGCGCGACGATCGCCAACAATCCCGCCTCGGCGCGCGCGCAGGGCTATACCTGGACGGGCAGCGGCAAGACGCTGTCGGTGGTGCAAAAGGCGGGGCCGAACAATGCGCTCGGCGTGATGAAGCTCGAAATGCTCAACCCGCACGCGATCTACCTGCACGACACGCCGTCAAAGGGCGCCTTCGCCTCGGCGACCCGCGCCTTCAGCCACGGCTGCATCCGCACCGAACGCGCGCTGCACTTCTCGGGACTGATGGCGGTGATGTTCGCGGGGAAAAGCCCCGAGGAATTCGGCCAGGCGATCGCCAGCGGCGAGACGACGCGCTTCGGCTTCGACCAGCCCTTCCCGGTCTATGTCGCCTATTGGACGATGATCCCCGGCGACAAGGGCGGGGTCAAGAAGCTCGCCGACATCTATGGCCGCGACGCGCCGGTGGTGGCGAGCTTCGCCCAGCCCGGCCGCCCCGCCGCAACGATGATCGCGCCCGCAGTGGTCCCGACGGTCGCGAGCGCGCCGGCGAAGAAGCTCGGCGGCGGGGATTGACCTGAATTTCCTCCCTGCGGCGAAGCCGTGGGGAGGGGGACCACCCGAAGGGTGGTGGAGGGGCAGCAACGCTGCGACGTCGCCCCTCCGTCAGCGCTTCGCGCTGCCACCTCCCCATGGCTTCGCCACGGGGAGGATCACCGGCTCAATCGGCTCTGGTCGGGAACTCGCCCTGCTGCGCGGTCGCGCGCACCATATGCTCGGTCCCCGGCGCGGGCGTAGCGGGCAGCTCGAACGGTACCGGCATCGGCGGCGGCAGGCTGAGCTTGTCGGCGAACAGCAGCCGCCCCGGACCCAGCTTGTAGAGGATCATCGGCAGCAATTCCTCGCCGAACACGAAGCAGCCTTCGCTGCGGCCCAGCTTGCCCTGCGTCGCGATCAGCGACGGGTCGGCATACCAGGCGCCATGCACGACGATCGCGCGCTGGTCGGCATTGTTGTTGTCGGGTTCGAGCCCCGCGAGCCGCATCGACGACCCGTTGCTGCCCCAATAATAGTCGCTGGTGCGATAGGCCCCGCGCGAGGTCGCGAGCGACCCGACGCGGTTCGAAAAGCTCTTGAGCCAGCCGTCGTGCTGCGGGTCGGAGCCGCGGCCGTGAGTCACCGGGAACATGTCGACCTTGCCCGCGACCATGTCGACCAGCGCGAAGCGCGGGCGCGACGACGGCAGACCGAAATCGACGATGCCGACGCGGTCGGTCTGCGGAATATTACGACCCTGCATCGCGAGCTGGCGTTTGGCCATCTCGGCATAATCCACCGCCGGCGGCACGAAAGGCGCCGGCTGCTTGACCCAGCCCGGCATCGACTGCGCGCGCAACGGCATCGCAGCCAGCGCACCCGCGCCGGCAACCACCGCACCCAGCATCGATCGGCGATCGATCAGTTTGTTCACTTGCAACCCAACCCCGTCTGTCGCTTCTTGCGATCCCTCGTCGGGGCATTAGCCGCAGCTTCGCCTGCAAAGGCAAGCAGCAATGCGTTCGTCATGCCGCCAGCTGTGGCATATTCGCCATGAACGGCGGGTTTACACGGCAACCCTTGGCGCGATAGAGCCGGGGTATGAAAGCAACCATCTGGCACAATCCTGCCTGCGGCACCTCGCGCAAGACGCTCGAGCTGCTCGAGGAAACCCCCGGCGTCGACCTCACCGTCGTCGAATATCTCAAGCAGCCCTATGAGGCCGACAAGCTGCGCCAACTGTTCGAGGCCGCGAATATCAGCGCGCGCGACGCGCTGCGCCTGCGCGGCACCGACGCCGCCGAGCGCGGCATGACAGACTGGGACGAGGACGCCATCGTTGCGGCGATGGCCGCAAACCCCGCCTATGTCGAACGCCCCTTCGTCGAGACCGAAAAGGGCGTCCGCCTGTGCCGGCCGATGGAAAGGGTGCAGGACATCCTCTGAGCCCGACGCGTCGCTTCGCGCTGGACAGAATCGCCCCGCCCTCGCTACCGCCCGCGCCATGGGTATCACAGCAACGATCATGAACACCGCCACCGGCCAGCCGATCCAGAAGATGAGCTTCGGCCGCATGCCCAAGCCATGGGCCAGCTTCACGCTCGAAACGGGCGAAATGGTCACCGCCGAACGCATCGACGTCGGCAAACCCGCGCCTGGCAAGTTCGTCGCACCGGTCAGCGTCTGGGTAACGGTCAAGCCGAAGGGCTGACGCCCGCTATTTCTTGTCCCACGGCGACGATGCGTCGCCCGCCGACGAACCTTCGGCCCCGCACCGCGTCAGCACCGCCGGCGCGGGTTCGCGCAGCGTGAAAACCCCGTCGTTGACGATCTCGATCGCCCCCGACGCCGATTTGCGCTGCATCACCGTGATGCAATAGCCGTCGTAATCGGGCCAGATCGCGTCGAACTGTGCCGAGGGCACCGCGATGTCGGTGCTCTCGCCCGCGTCATAGGGATCGATCTCGAACGAATCGCGCCGCCCCTTGCGGCCATGGCTCGCATATTGGATCGGATAGGCGGCCGGCTCGTAAGCCGCGCTCGAAAAGGCGAATTCGGTCCAGTCGCTGATCCGCCAGGCCGCCTCGCCGCCCGCGAAGCCGGTCAGGAAGGGCAGGAACAGCAGGATCAAAATCTTCTTGGCGATCCCCATCGGCTCGTGCGGGCGGGTGATGGTCAGGATCGCAAGCGGGATGCCAAGCGCAAAGCCGACCAGCCGCATCGCGTTGAGGAAGGTCGCGTCGATCGGAGTGATCAGCGACGTGCTCGAAAACAGCGCCTCGATGCAGAGCAAAGTCAGCAGCGCGCCAAAGACGATCGCGGCAAGCCGCAGCGGCGATATGCGGTCCGTCGGCTCGTCGGCCTCGAAGGCATAGGATCGCCCGGCATCGCGCACCGGAGTTTGAACCGGCGCGCCCATCAAGGCGCTACGTCGCCGCCCGAAGCCGCCGCCCAGTTGATCGCCGCTGTCCATAGCCGTGCCCCCTTGCCGACACGCCTATCCGACAAGCCATAATATCGCGTTACCTATCCCGCCGCGATCCGCCCGCCCGCGATCCTGAAGCGCGTGACCGGCCCCGGCATGTCGTCGAACAGTGCCGCCTCGGTCCCGGTCAGCCACGCCTGCCCGCCCTGCCCCGCCAGCCGCTCGTACAGCGCGGCGCGGCGCATCGGGTCTAGATGCGCCGCGACCTCGTCGAGGAGCAGCACGGGGCGCTGGCCGCGCGCGCGCGCGACGCAATCGCTGTGCGCGAGGACGAGCGAGAGCAGCATCGCCTTCTGCTCGCCGGTCGAGCAGCGCGCGGCGGCGCGGCCCGTCGCGGCATGCACCGCCGCGAGGTCGTCGCGATGCGGCCCTGCGGTCGCGCGGCCCGCAGCGGCATCGATGCGGCGGCGACCGGCAAACAGCGCCTTGAGCGCGTCGGCGGTCCATGGCGCGTCGCGCACGGCCCCCTCGCTATCGACGAGCGTCAGCACGGGCCGCGCAAAGGGCGCGTCGGGTTGGCCCGCCAGTTCGGCCGACAGCGCCGCGAACGTCGCCTGCCGCGCCGCGTCGATCGCCGCGCCATGCTCGGCAAGCTGCGCCTCGAGGCTCGCCAGCCACTGCGCATCGGCATTCGCGAGATCCGCCAGCAATTTGCCGCGCGCGCGCAGCGCCGCCTCGTAGCGGTTGCCATGCTGCGCGTGGCGCGGGTCGAGCGCGAGCACTAGCCGGTCGAGGAAACGCCGCCGGTTGCCCGCGGTCTCGACGAACAGCCGGTCCATCGCCGGGGTCAGCCACAGGATCGCCAACCATTCGCCGAGCGCGGTCGCCGCCGCCGCGGCGCCATTGATCCGCACGATGCGGCGTCCGGGATGCGCGGGTTCGATCCCCGTACCCAGCGCAACCGGCGCGAGGTCGTCGCCAGCCGACACCTCGGAAAAAACGGCGAAGCCCCCCGTCGCGCCGTCGCGCACCATATCGGGCAGCGCCGCGCGCCGCAGTCCACGCCCCGGCGCGAGCAGCGAAATCGCCTCCAATATATTGGTCTTGCCCGCGCCATTGTCGCCGTGGAGCGCGACAAGCCCCGGCCCCGCCGCCATTTCCGCCGCGGCATGATTGCGAAAATCGGTGAGGGACAGGCGGGCGAGCGTCATCTGGCCGATGTCCTAGGGGATTTGCCCCGTCGAAGGAACGCCCTCTTTCTCCCCTCCCGCAGGCGGGAGGCAGGCCACTAATCCATGTTATAATTTTCTATTCATCGGGAATTAATCCCGATTGGCAGGATTTTTCGCGTTGAAATAATCTGTCAAAATCCGGAAAATGGCGGCTAACCGCCAATGAATCAAATTGGCACGCCTCCTGCATTACTATTGGCATCCACCGGATGGTCCGGGCGGACAGAAAAAAGGAAGGACAAAATCATGGCCCATTTCAACATCGACTCGCTCCGCAGCTACGCCGTCGCCGCCGTTGCCTCGGTCTATTGCTCCGCCATGCTGTTCATGGTCGCCGTCGGTCAGACGGGTGCGCAGGTCGGTCAGTTGGTCGCCTGACCAGCTGGCCTCCGCCACTCGCTAAAACGCCGGCTCCGGCCGGGATGGAAAGGAAAGAAATGAAACAGGGTTTTCGCAAGAATCGTCGCGATGGCATGGTCTTCGGCGTCTGCGCCGGCATGGCCGACAGCTTCGGCATCGACGTCTTGTGGACGCGCGTCGGCTTTGTCGCGCTGACTTTGCTGGGCTTCGGCCTGCCGCTGCTGCTGTACATCACCGTCGCGATCCTCGCGCCGTAACCAGCCAGCAACGGGCCGGCCGCCTTTCAGGCGCTGTCGCACCGGCCCGCATATTCCCAAGATCGAAGGCCCGCCGGCCCAACCGGCGGGCCTTTTTCATGCGCGCAAACTGCTGGTTGGCGCACCCCGCTCGCCAAGCAGACCAACCGTCAAAAGCGAAGCTGAACGGGTTTCCAGTCGAACATGCCGGGAAGCTCCGCGCCCGTACCGAAGGCAAGGAAGGCCGCCAGCACCTCGTCCATGGCGAAATTCGTTTCTCCCTGCCGCTCCCGACGGACGGCCTCGAAGTGCGTGTCGGGCGCGGGATGAAACTCGATTTTGAATGTCCCGTCTCCAGGGTCCGCCAGCGTCTGGATATAGTTCTCGGGTGCAAGCGAGAGAATTATGAAGCCCCCATCCGCAATATCGAGCAGTGCGTCATGGACCGCTTGCGCCGACAGGGGCCCCTCAAGCTCCTCTCCATCGACGTCCAGCACCAACCCTTCCAGCAGCGGTGTTGCAGATATGTCACCCGGCAATGTCAGTACGCGCGCACCCGGCGTCACCGTATCCTGCAGAAAGCGAACCAGCGGCTCCGCCTCGCCGCGATCCTGATGATGAAACCAGAGGAAAGAAAGAAAGAGCAGGAACAGTCCGCCATAAACGATACTCTGGTTCCAACGGGGCGGGTCTGTCGCAATCAAGGTGATAAAGGACATAAAGGCCAGCACGGGCAGGAACAGCAGCGTAACCACCAGCCCATTGAGATCGGATCCGGCACGACCAGCGATCCTTGTTCCCATGCCATCATGGGTCAACGTACCGAACAGCATCGGGCCGTACCGATCAAAGCTGCTGAGCCAAAGGCAAATAAAGGGCCCGCAAATCCAGCCGCGGGCGCCGCGCTTCGGGTCGAACCATTCCCGTGTGCGCGACCGGATCGTCGCTTTGACGGCGGCCGGGCGCGAAGGCGAACGCACGTCAAACCGAAAGCCGAATGGCTGGAACGTCATATTTTCTCCAAAGGAGAGCGGCCCTAACGCCCCGGTTGTGAAACGGAAGCGACTTCGGTTCAATACATGCTCCCAAAGAAAAAGCCCCACCGGATCGCTCCGGCGGGGCTCTTCTTTATTCAGGCCGTGCAGCCGAGGGGCTTATTCCTCGCCTTCGCCTTCCGGACGGTCGATCACCGCGACATCGTCGGTGGTGAAATCCTCGCCCTGCACCTTGCCGAGCGGATCGTCGCCGATCGCGGCTTCGGGACCCTGCGCCAGTTCGGCCGCATGTTCCTCGGCGGCGGTCGCCGGTGCGATCAGATGCTCCTGGTTCGCGGCGCGCATGGCGGCGCGAAGCGCGGCATCCTTCGACGAGGCGGTGACGCGGACGCGGTTCATCGCCGCACCGGTACCCGCCGGGATCAGGCGGCCGACGATGACGTTTTCCTTGAGGCCCTGCAGCGAGTCGATCTTGCCCTGCACCGATGCTTCGGTGAGAACGCGGGTCGTCTCCTGGAAGGATGCCGCCGACACGAAGCTGCGCGTCTGGAGCGAGGCCTTGGTGATGCCCAGCAGGACCGGGCGACCTTCGGCCTTGCGACCGTTCTTCGGCAGCTTGGCGTTATACTCCTTCATCTCCAGATAATCGAGCTGTTCGCCCGGCAGCAGCGTGGTGTCGCCGCCTTCGGTGATCTCGACTTTCTGCAGCATCTGGCGAACGATCACCTCGATGTGCTTGTCGTTGATCTTCACGCCCTGCAGTCGATAGACTTCCTGGATTTCCGCGACGAGATATTCGGCCAGTGCCTCGACACCCATGACATCGAGGATGTCGTGCGGGTTCGGCGAACCGCTGATCAGCGCGTCGCCGCGCTTGACCTGGTCGCCTTCCTGCACTTCCAGCACCTTCGACTTGGGAATCAGATACTCGATCGGATCGCCTTCTTCCGGAACGATCGCGATCTTGCGCTTCGCCTTGTAATCCTTGACGAATTCAATGCGGCCGCTGATCTTCGCGATAACGCTGTTGTCCTTCGGAATGCGCGCTTCGAACAGCTCGGCAACACGCGGCAGACCGCCGGTGATGTCGCGCGTCTTCGACGCTTCGCGGCTGACACGCGCCAGCACGTCGCCCGCCTGCACTTCCTGGCCGTCCTCGACCGACAGCATCGTGCCGACCGCGAGCAGGTAGCGCGCGGCCTCGCCCGACGCATCGTCGAGCAGGGTCAGGCGCGGCTGAAGGTCTTCCTTCTTGGCGCGGCCCGCCGAACGATATTCGATCACGACGCGCTGGGCGATGCCCGTCGCTTCGTCGACCTGTTCGATCAGGGTCTTCGTGTCCTGAAGATCCTGATATTTCACCACACCCTGCTTTTCGGTGATGAGCGGCATCGTGAACGGATCCCATTCGGCAATCCGGTCGCCCTTCTTCACCTTGTCGCCGTCCTTGAACAGGATCTGCGCACCATAGGGCAGCTTGTGCGATGCGCGCTCGCGGCCCTCGGCGTCGATGATCGCGACCTCGCCCGAACGCGACAGCGCCAGACGGCGGCCGCGCTGGTCGACGATCGTCGTCATCTCGCGATATTCGATCGTACCGTCCGAAATCGCCTCGGCGTTCGACTGCTCGTTGACCTGCGCCGCACCACCAATGTGGAAGGTACGCATGGTCAGCTGGGTGCCGGGTTCACCGATCGACTGGGCGGCGATGACGCCGACCGCTTCGCCGATGTTCACCGGGGTACCGCGGGCGAGGTCGCGGCCATAGCATTTGCCGCAAACGCCCAGCGTCGCTTCGCAGACCAGCGGCGAACGGATCTTCACCGACTGGACTTCGGCGTCCTCGATGCGCTGCGTCGTCGCTTCGTCGAGCAAAGTGCCGACCGGGGCCAGCACATTGCCGTCCTTGTCGAGCACGTCTTCGAGCGTGGTACGGCCGAGGATACGCTCGCCCAGCGAGGCGATCGTCGAACCGCCCTGGATGATCGCGCGCATTTCCA